>OWIM01000702.1_pt1 | contig 16754 bp, 14 predicted proteins | sample 1732751 | NCBI WGS metagenome assembly OWIM01 (sample SAMN05065749, study PRJEB22554) | human gut metagenome | biome: ENVO:2100002; feature: ENVO:00000062; material: ENVO:00002003 | host: Homo sapiens | place: USA
GCGTAAGATCGTCGGCAGCGTCAGATGTGTATAAGAGACAGCTCCCTGGGCGGTGTATTTCTCGATCTGCTGCTGGAACTCCGCGTCCTCCTTGGCCTTCTGCGCCAAGAGCCAATCCACATAACCAAGATAGGTTTCATAGGTGTCGGCGTTGGCAAAACCACCGGCATCAATGTCACCAGAGGTATCGCCGCCTGCGGATTTGTTGCTCTGATGATCCCAGATATACGTTTGGAGCGCCATGAAGAGGCTGCCGGGGATGTCGCCCTTGTAGTCCGCAATATAGGTCATCATCCACTTTACATTCTCCTTAGTGGCGGCGTCCATCTCGCCAAGACCCGTACCTGCGACAGCGGCATCCCACAGGGCATCACTGTCTGCGCCGGTGGCGCTTTTGTAGGTGTAGCTGTTGAGGAAAGAAGCAGTTCCGTACCGATAGGAATAGCCGAGATCCATGCAGTAAAGCTGCTTGCCTGCTGCCGTGGGCGGGCGGTAAGAATACGACTGACCGGTGGAGGTCAGGCGGGTGGACCAGAGATTGGGGTCAGTAGTTGCTTTGATGCCCGTTCCGCTGCCGGAGGCCGCCAATGCAGAGGTGGGCAGCAGGGTCAGCAAAGTCAAGAGAGCCAACATCGCTGACATGATCCGTGTTTTCCATGTTTTCATAGCAATGGTTTCCTTTCGATTTTGTAATAGAAAAGCAGACCGGATTTCTCCGGTCTGCTCGTGTGGTATGCCATGCTTTATTTGTCTGTAAGCTGTTCGTCACAAAACTGCTTGAGCGCTGGGATATCCTCACTTGACTGCCGGAGCGTCCACCCAGTCGATGGTATAGCCGTCACAGAGGAATAGCTGGACGCAGTACCAATAAGGCTCTCCCATGACCGTTCCTTGCGAAAGGCCGATGCCGATCTCTCCATATCTCGTATTGAGCATATTTTCCAGATGCGCCGCACTGTTTTGCCAGCCATCGACCGCAGCGGCCGGGAGGGATATATTGGGCATCTGCCATTCGCCGATCAACTGGATGTTCTCCCCGACATATTTGCAGTCTGTGACCGTGGTGTATTTTCTCCCGTCCGGGCGAGTGTGGGAATATGCGCCGCTGGCAGCCATTTCGTCAGCCCGCACCTGCGCCGCCTGCATGAGCTTGTCGCTGGTGGTCAGGGCTGCAATGCCGTTTTCCTTTCGGAGTGTGTTGGTACGGTCTACGATATCCTGCTTCATGGCGCCTACATCGGCATCATTGGCAGGGGCTGTGGGTTCTGGATACGATTCCGGTTTATCCGGTTCTGCCTTTGCAGGTGCTTCGCCGGTGTACGGGATGCCGGATTTCACCTGCACACACTTGGCATCGCTGTCCCAAAAGACCTCAAATCCCACTGTCTTGCCCATGTCCCGGAGCTTGACGTAGTTGTTGCCGTTAATGACATAGGCTTCCATCTGCACTTCTTTTCCGTCTACGACAACGCGATGGTGACTGCGCTCCGCCATGATCCCGGCTGCGACCGCGGCAGAGCCGCCGGTCAGCGCCGCGCCGATGAGAAGACCTGTAAGCATGGTGAAAATTTGCTTCTTCATAAAAAGTCCTCCTGTTTTTTGATCTACTCCCTTTTACGATCATAAGGTGACTTTTTCAACAGAAAATTTTAAGATGCCTGAACTGCCTGCACACACCAGCGCTGGCTGGGGTCTCCAGCAACGCAGGTGAAGAGTGTGATCCGGTTATCCGCGGTCGAGGATAAATAACTCCAATCGCTGCTGCTGATTTTGGTCACAGTCTCCACCAGATAGGTGCGGGTACCCATGGATGTGGTATAGGTGATTTTGTCGCCCACATCCAGATCCTTGATGCTGCCGATCACATATTTGGTGCCGCGATTATGACCGCAGACAGCCACATTGCCGTTCCAGACGCTGGTGCCGGTGAAATGTCCCAGCCCCTTTTTCATGCTGGCAGTCGTTTCGCCTTCCCAGAGATAATAGTTTTTGACTCCGATTGCAGGAATAGAGATCTTTCCGACGGCGCCGTTGGAAAGCAGAAAATCTTGTGTCAGCTCCGTGAAAGCGGGCGTCGCAGGAGTAGCTGTGGAGCCGCCCTGCAGAAAACCGGGGATCTCGACAGCCCCGCCGCCGGAAGAAATTCCGTAAATGCCGCTGCCGGTTGCGGCGGCACCCTGAAGTCCGGGCAGCATGATTTTCTCCATCACGCCGGTCTGGGTGGTGCTGAACTGACCGTATTCCAGTTTGGGGATCTGGTAGTCCACCACATTTTTTCCGCCGTAATTGTAGCGGGAGCCGTAGACATCCTCGTAGGAAGAGGAGGGATAGTATTCCGGGGTGCCATCGGTTTCAAAGGAATAATCGGCAGCCTGGGCGCTGACCGCCATCGCGGAAAGCATGGCAGCCAGAGTCAAAGTCAATGAGAAAAACTTCTTCATACGGGAGCCTCCTGTTCTTCTTCAGCGGGAACGGTAAATTCATGCCAGTCATTGTGCTTGCTGGCCTGGATCATATAAGTATGGTCACTCTGCGGGAAAGAAACGGTGAACTCGCGCCCAGCCAGATGTCTGGCAAGGGATTTTTTCACCTCAACCGCGACGGTATCTCCCGGATTCAGTGCGAGAGAGCCTGCATCGATAGCGGGAACCTCGCTGTCAGGCTCCACACGGAACTTGGCAATCAGCCGGTACTCTCGGGGCTTGCTGTCCGGAACATACACATAGACATTTTTGCGGCGGCGCAGCAGGATGAGTGCAGCGGCGGCGATGCCCGCGCAGAGCAGCACGGCAGCGATGATCAGCAGCGGAGCGGCAAGGCTGTCGTTATCCCAGATATGTGTTTTTACGGGGACGATCTCACTTCCGGTGTAAACCACGGTATAAGTGATGCTGTCCACGCCTTCCGAAGTAACGGTTCCGTGATATTCCGCCGTGGTGACATAACCCGTGGCGGCCTGATAACTGCCGGAGGCGGAATAAGTGGCAACCGCTTGATATTGAGCGGGAACCAGCGCCTCGCCGACGAGCGCCGTGCCGGTGACCTGCCATTCCACATTGGCAAGGGTGAGCGTTTTCCCATTTTTGACGGTCGTGGCCGGCACATAAGACATGTCGTTGCGGTCCAGATTGCCGATTACCTTCGTCTCGGTGGTTTTGCTGTATTTGGTGGTGTAGCCGGACGCCTCTGTGGAAAGCGTGGTATGATCCAGCGCCAACTCGCCGGAGAAGCCGTCTTTTTCATAGGGCATACTGGGCGAAAGCTCTGCGAGGATCTGCGCAAGGTCATTTTTGGCTGTGTTGACCGTGACGGTTTCCGTTACAGTTTTGCTTTCCAGATACGGGTGTTCCACCTTGGTAGTGTAAGCCCAGGTATAAAGAAAGCCGTCATAGGAAAAGTCCTCTTCCTTCAGCTCATTCGGGTCAACCTCCGGGGAAAGCGTGTAGGTTTTTACAAGCCGCTGCTGCCCGTTCAGATTTTCCACTACCAGCGAATCGGGGATCTGAGCGGCAAAGGCGCTGACTGTCAGCGACATGGAAAGCAGCAGGCAAAGGGCCAGCTTTGATAAGTTCTTCATGGCGGCCTCTCCTTTTTTACAAATTCTGTTTGATGATTCTGGTGATGATCCCGACGGCGATGCCGCGTTCCTCGTCCAGACGGGTGACGGCAAAGCTGACAGTGTCTTTTTTTCCGGGCATTCGCCGGTCATAGCAGGTGTGGGCAATTGCGTTGACGCCGTTATTGAGACGGATGAACACAACGCCGTGGCGCACATCGGTCACTCGGCCGGCATATTTGCCCTGCAGAACACACTTATCCAGATTGCTCTGATTGGCATCAGACAAAACGCTGCGGATGTCCGCTGTGATGGAAATGCGGTTGATGTCGCTGCGGTCAATGGTAAGTACACGGACAAGGACCCGGTCGCCGACGCTGTAATATTCGTGGGCGTCGCCGAACCATGTGTTAGACAGATCTCTCGCAAAGATCGTGCACTCCACGCCGAATACATCTACCCGCAGAGACTTTTCCGCGACACCGATGACACGGGCTTGTACGACCCGTCCTTCATAGACCAAGGGCTCGCCGTCCTCGTTGGTGTCCAGATAGAAGGTCTGCCGCTTGCGAAGCATGGCTGCCTTACGGCTTGCCACAGCACTGCGCTCGTTATGATTTAGGCCGCGGACAATGAAATCAATCTCAGCGGTGAGCATGGTCGAAAGAATACCGTTCATCCGCTCCATAAATGGCTTGTATTTTGCGCCGTGCGGAACGGGCCCGGAATAGAGCATCATTTCTTTCAGTGGGATCGCAACACGAAAGCCCTTGTAGTCAAGGACAACAACGGTGATGCCGGAGGGCGTTTGCTCCACGCCACTCAGGATTCCGGTCAAAATGCGCCCGGTGACATGCGAGGTCTTGATCTCATGCCAGATGATCTCGCGGCGTTCATCCTCCGTTTCGATGCGATCTTTGGCGTCAACGGTCAGAATATAAGAATCGCGGCGTCCGGCAGATACGGGGGACTCAGCGGGCGGCGGAGCGGATTCATCGTCCGTGGTTTCCGGATGTTCTTCAATGAGGGGAGCGCTTTCTGTGTCTTCCTCCGGTAAAAGCGCGTCAAGAGGAGCCTCACCGCTATCGCCGACGTCGAGAGGCATGGGCGTGCTGCTGTTCAGCTCCCTTAAAATGCTGTCATACTCCGAATCCGCTGTCACTTCATCAGGGATGAGAGCAGGGCCTTCGGTATCCGCGCCGTATTCGGCATCCGGCGCATTCTCTCCAATATCGGCTTCGCTGTTCAGATCATCGGAGACAACGTCTGCTTCCGGGAGATCTGCCGACGATGTCTCGGCGGTGTTCTCACTGACTGCTTCTGCCTGCTGCTCGGAAAGTTCCTCGGCAGGAGCGGTTTCCGAAATCTCCGGAGAAAAATCATCAGGGGGTGGGAGCGTTTTTTTCTTAGGCATTAAGTGCCCTCCTTTTTCTTCATAATGGATTCTTTGGTTACTGTAACGACTTTTTCTGTCGATGCAGGCTTTTTCTTTTGCGCCGGCTTCTTAGCCGCTGCCTGAGACGGCGGCACCGGTGACGCTTGCTTTTTCTGCGGCTTCCTTGTCTGCCATGCGGGGACATGGGAGGCGGCCTTGCTCGGCCGCAGCTTCTTTGCCTCGGGATGCTTGGAATAATCGTATTTATCTACCTCCAGTACATTTTTGCCACGAATGATGATCAGGGCTTTATCGACGTCCATACGCAGAACCTCGTCCATGGTCATCAGCTTGCGCCGGCCGACGCCGCTGGTCTCCCGATATTCCGGTGTGTAGTTGGATACACGCCATGTTCCAAGCTGCTTGGCTTTGCTGGTGACAGAGATACTGACCTCGCCGGTTCGGTCAGAAATGAATTCCGCCGTCAGGGCATCCGTACAGCCAAGAAAAAGCTGCACATCGCAGTTGCCCAGAATTTCCTGCCATTGGTTATAGGGATAGCGGTTTTGAAGGCCGGCTAAATTCTGAAACACACAAGACATGGATAGGTTTCGGGAGCGGATGACCGAGATTTTTCTCGACAGGTCGGGAATGACGCCGCAGGCACACAGTTCTTCGCCGAGTACATGAACAGGGACCGGAAGCACCCCGCCGGGACAATGCTCATCCGCATAACGAACCAGACGGATAAACACGAAGGAAAGGAACAGGGAAGAGAGAAAATCAAAGGTGCTGTCCTGGTCGCTGGTGATGCAGTAATAGGCACAAGGCTGTTTTCCCGGCAGCTCCAGATCGATCTCGTTATAGGCCGTGATGCTGCGAATATCTTTATTTTGGAAAACCTGCAATCTGGAGCCGAGACCAATGATGACACCGCCGCGCACACCCTCTGACGCCTGCTTGAAAATGTTGTAGGGTGCTTTGGCGGGGTGCGTGAGGGGAAGAACATCAAAGAGCGCCTTCAGATCTTGTTCGGAGCTGGCGGTGAGTAATTGGTACACCTCGCCGATGTTCTGCTTTTCCTTGGGGTAGCTGATGGAAACGTAGAGAACCAGCGCCTTAAGCAGATTCATCTCGGCGCTGTCCCAGAAGTGGTCGCGTTCTTCGCCGCCGGTATTCTTGATGATGACATCGCAGAAAAGCTGAGCCATCAATTCCTGACCGCCGACCTCCGCAAGACAATTCCATGAATCGGAGGCTGACGGTGTGACCAGATTGAACACACGGACGGTATAGCCCTGATCCCGCAGATACTCGCTGGTCTTTTCATAAAGCTCGGATTTGGGGTCGCAGATCACAAGACTTGTCTTCCGCGCGGCGCACTGAAGGATCATGTTGACACAAAATGCTCTTGTTTTTTTGGAACCGCTGGCACCGTAAACGGCGAGATTTCCATTAAAACGAGTCTTTGGGGGAATACAAATGACCTGATGCTCCAATTCGCCGAGGATCGTACCGGAATGCTTGCGAATATCCGGGACAAGGTCAAGCACCTCGGTCAGCTCCTTACGGGACATAAAGCCTGCGGTGCCGTAGGTCCCCTTGTCGGAATAGACCAGATTGCGCTGCCGGTCATATTCGCCGCCCTCACTGTATCCCATTCGCATGACCATGAGGACCAACAACGCCAGCCCTCCAATGCAGAGGCCAAGACCATACAGCCCATACGGAAAGTGGAAGGCTGCCGCAAGACAGGCGAAGAATCCGGTGTCTGGAAATGCGGGAGAAGTCCCGAACACGGCACCGGCCGCCTGCCATGCATGGTAATTGGAAAAAAGCTGCGAGAGGTAGCCGCTTCCATAGAGCAGCGCCAGCACGGTGATTGGGATGATAATAAAAAGCTGGATCAGCTTCTTTTTAGGAATAGGGCAAACTCCTTTCAAACTGTTGAAAATCAATACTTTGCAGCGTTACACGATGCCCGCAGATCTCCCGCAAGGCATCTTCCTGATAATCAAAACAGATCAATGTCCCCGTCATTCCGTGCAGCTCCAGCGCGGTGTCGAAGCGTCGGACACGGGGGAAATCGCAGGTGTAGGCGAACAGGACGGGATTCCCGGCACTATCGACGGCGTCATTCTCCACGAGCCAATTTGGTATCTGCTCATAGAGACCGTCTGCGAGGATCGCATCGAGCGTCCTGCAATGCTGTGCGTCGCATAAAAGGCGGAGGATCGCTTCGCCATAACGGTCATTGGTCAGATAGTAGAAATGCGGAAAGCTGCCGTCCAGCAGGAAATAGCTGTGTGCGTCCGGCTGCATCAGAATGGGTAGCTGTTCCATAGCGGAGCCGAACACGATCCCGGAGATCTCCGTGTCCGGCATGACCCATCCGGTTTGCAGCAGAGCCTTGAAGCGCAGCTCGGCTTTATATTCCCATTTCATCTGCGCTTTGGCTGTGTTATAGGTCAAAAAAACACCGCCATCCGTCAGCAGGATGCCGGTTGCGCGCGAACTTCTGATTTTCGCCCCTTGCGGGCCGATCTCCTTGATCTCTCTGGAGGTGTAATAGGCGGGAGACTCTGCGTTCTGACCGACCATAGCGGAAAAAGGGGCCTTTTCCCACGGAAAGGCAGGAATGTCGGCATTGTGCATGATGGTCAGAATTTCGGCCATCCGGTGGAGCCGAAGCCGCCTTGACAGCTCACTTTTGAGTTTGTTCGGCTCAGAGCTGCCGGTTAGATAGTCTGAAAACCATTGGGGGGCATCGGCCAACAGCAGCCGTTTGGCTGGTGAGGTGAGCCGAAGACCGCGCAGGCCGTCTTTGGAGAAGGTGTGAAGAAGTCCGCTTTGTCGGAGAGAAGTGACCATGCTTTCGAGATATGCGGGACCACCCGGCAGACGGCTGATTTGGCTGATGGGGTATTCGCCGCAGAGAGCGGTCAATGTCAAAAGCAGATACGAGAGCGTGTTTTGCGCCGGTAGCCGGCGGGTGGGTCGAGGCATGAGCCGCACTGTCTCCTTGTACGAAATTTTACCGTAGGGCTTTATAGCTTGGGTAATTTTTGGAGCTGCAAGACTTGAAAAAGGCAGGATTTCCAGTATGTGCGGCCAGCTTTTCACACCTCGGGAAAAGTCGGCCTGAAAACCGCTAAAAATCCGATATGGTTTTTACGCTGTTCTGGCGCTCTGCAAGCCAGGCAGGGAATCGTGCGCAGTCCATGAGAAAGAGCCTTGTGCAATCCTCATCCCCCAGCTCCGTGGTGTTGTAGGCATCACACAGCAGCCCACTGTCATCCGTCAAGATAAAAGAGGCCGCGACATCCAGAAACTGCTTTAGCTCCAGATTGTCATAATCACGGATGCGGCGCTCCGGCAGCTCCTGCGCATAGATATGGGAAAAGCAGACCACACAATGCCGGAACTGCGGCATTGTGTGGTGAGCGGCATAATCGGAGAGTGCGGTGGTGAACGGGTCCAACAGAAACTCCGTGCTCTGGCGCTGCCTGCGCTTTGGCAAAAGACAAGGCAGCTTGATCTCCAGAATACCGCCATGCTCGTGGATCTCGATGCCCTGCATGGTTTCGGCAGAACGCAGATAGTCCTCTTTTTTGATGCTGGTAGTCGCGTAAATCAGATGGCGCAGCCGACAGGTGATCCGCTCGGCTCGCAGCGCCGCGTCCGTAGACAGCACCTCGTAGTTGTCGGGATAGCGCTGAATATCGGTCGTGTTCATGGCATAGAGAGCGTTATTTAACCGTTCAATCTCAGCCAGAATGGATGTAATCCTCTGTGATATAATGGCTCTATTCAAGAAAAAACTCCTTATTCGATTTGATAATACTGCACCTCCCCACTTGAGGAGACCGTGCAGTATCCGCCGGTGTTTGGGGTGTGGATCACTGCGATCTGTTCCGGATGCTCTACCAAAATGATATATTTGGGCGGAACTTCCTTTACAGTGGAAAGCATTTGGTTGATAAGCTGCTCTTTGCCCGGTTCCACATAAATGATCTCGTAAACCTCATCATCCGCAAAAAAGATGATTTTGGCGGGATAGTCGCTGACAGAATGATATTCCACCTGCTCCATAAAATCGGCAAGGACCCAAACGGCCTTTGAAAGCCCGAGATCAATGCTATCCTCCATCTCGGAGGGGATGCGGTAATACTCGCCGCACAGCACCATACGGTCCTGTTTTTGCAGATAGGAAAGCAAATTTCTGATTTTGCTTTCCTTATGCGGATAAAGCTTCAAGAGCTGCGTTTCTGTCAGAGCGTGGTACATGGAAACATCCCGCAAAATACCGGCTGCTTCCTGACCGTAGATTTGTTCCCTCGTTTTCATCGCAACATCTCCTCGTATGCGTATTAAAACCGTATAATTGCCGCACTGTTGGCTGTCTTAGGGCCTTATGCGTCTTAAAGCCGTATTGTGTACGGATTAGCTTGGATTCTGCTTTGTCGCGGCACGCTGAGCAAGCTCTGCCAATTCCCGGCGGTCCGTGGTGATCAGATCCTTTTCCATTTGGCTGCATTTGATCTCCACGGCGATATTATTGTTATTGGTGCTGATAAGGGCGCTGCCGCGTTCGAAGTGCGTAATTTCCATCAGCTCAGCTTCGGAAAGGTGCAGGACACCTTGGACACGCTGGGCTTCTTCCTCCTCCAGATTCAGCAGGATCTTCGTTTTGCTGTTATTGATGATGCCCTTGCCGTATTTACCGTCATCCAGTGCGAAAAAGTCATTGAGGTCCTGTGTGGCGCAGACGAGACTGCCGCCATAGCCGCGGATCGTCTTAGCAAGCTCCAGAACGGATTCGGCGGCCTGCCGGTTGCTGCTGGCGCCGATGAGCTGCCAGCACTCGTCCACGAAGATGGCTTTTTCCGCCGTGCGATTCTCTTTGGCCTTGTCCCATACAAAGTCGAGAGCAACAAACATCCCCACCGTCAGCAGATCACCGGTCAGCTCAGAAATATCAAGGACGATGTACTTGTTGTCCAGCGCCACATTGGTTTGCTGGTTGAAGGAGCGGGCAGAGCCGTTGACCAGCCGGTTCAGGATGTTTGCAAGGCGCTTGGTTTCGGGAGAAGCGGCGAGAATTTCGTACAGGTCGCCCAGGATCGGCATTTCTTTATAGTGTCCGGGATGTTCCGGCTGCTCCAGAGAAGCATTATCATGTGTGATTCCCTTTGTCCCGTAGGTACAGATCATGGCATCATCTAAAAGCTGCCGCTCTTCATGGGACATATCCGGGATCAAGAGGCTGAAAAATGTATGCAGCCGCTGAATTTTGGCCGCCAGCAGAGATTTTTCTACGCCGGGGCCGTCCAGCAGATCGTCCACGGACTTATCTGCCTTGCGGATCTCCATGATGTTGATGCAGTTTTGAGAAGCCGGAGATATGGAGATAAACTGTCCGCCGATGTTGGAACAGGCCCGGTGAAACTCGTGGCCCTTCAAGGGAGCCACGATAAATACTTGTATGCCTTTGCGCCGCATACGCAGGGCCATGAGCTGCATCGTAAAGGTCTTGCCGGCACCGCTGGTCCCAAGAATGGAAATGTTGGCGTTTTTGTAGACGCGGGAATCGAAAATGTCCACAATGATGAGAGAGTTGTTGTGCTTGTTGACGCCGAGAAGAATGCCGTTGTCATCACACATCTCATAGCTTGTAAATGGATAGCAGCTGGCCGCGCCGGAGGTAAGGACATTGCGCTTAGACCGCTCGTAGAGCTGGCGTTCCAGTGAGACCAAGGGCAGAGAGGACAAAAAAGCCTGCTCCTGACAAAAGGAACAGGTTTGAACATCCATGTCCTGCGAAAGCAGGAGCTTTTTCATTTCCGCGACCTTCCATTCAAGGTCATCCACACTGTCGGCTGTGACAGTGATGAGCAGGTTTAGATAATAAAAATCTTCATTATTGGAAAGACCGTCTTTGAGAAAATAGCCGCTGCGAATGGCACCGTCCAGATCATCAAAGTCTGTATTGGTATCGCTGGCCTCTTTGATTTTGCTGCGGTTGATGCGTAGCTGCTGCCCCAGCTTTCGGATCATGCGATCCTTTGGCTGTCGCGTCAGGAATACGTCCAGATCGATCCCGTCACCTGCGTTGACCAATAGACTGAGCCAGCCAGCAGGTACTCGTGCTTTATAGCCGTCCGAGGGGACCAGAAGATAAGCATAGTATAGTCCGTCTATACAGAGATAACTCCCATGGCTGAGGTCGATCCGGTCAGGCGCATAAAACTCATTGGCGGGAATTGTATTGATGTCCCGTCCGGAGGCTATGTAGTCCGCCAGAACGGACTTCACCCGCTGGTAGAATGGCTCACTGCTGGCCCTGCGGCAGAGGATGTTATAAAGGATCTCTGCCGCAGCGTTGTCCTCATCTTCGGGGGAAATGACTTCATTGCCGCATTGCCGCAGATAATTTGATGCCGTGCGTGCGGCCGTTTGCAGAGAAGCGATTGCATCCTCTTCCTCGTGACCTCGTTTGGTGCCGGGCAGCGGTTCGTACTCAAATATGAGGAAAAAGCGTCTCGTGATCGCCTCCCGGGAGCCAAGCTTTCGAATGAGTTTCAGATAGTCCTTTTGCAAGGCGCGGCAATGCGGGTCCTGCTCCTGTTCCAGCTCCTTGCGAACGGTATCCAGATGCCGGTTAATATCCGCACGCTTTGTCAACGCCTTGAATTGCACCTTGACCGGAGCAATTTTCAGATAGGAAATAAAGGAGTAAATGATGCTCCGCTGCTCTCTCGCGCTGCGAAGCAGGAAGTTGACGGGAACCACCTCTACAACCTTGACATAGCGGTGATCTCTTGTATAAATGACGCCGTGCTCAATCTTCTCGATAGGGATATAGTCCGCCAAGGCATTGAGTGGCTGAACAGTTTCTTCCTCCTGCAAAAAGGTCTTGAACTGTGTCACGCTGCGCTGCTTCAGATCAAAGGAAAATCGGCTGCGGCTTTTGGGGAGCGGAGGATCTTCTGCTTCACAGTCGCTTTTCCTCTGCTGCGCCCAACTGGGCAACAGTGTTTTTTTGTTTTTGCCACCCTGCGTCCCATCGCGTGAAAGGATTCTGCGGTTGTGCAGAAAGCAAAAGAACAGGCGGATAAAAGCGGACAGGCTCATGCCGGATACGCCAATCAAAGCGAGAAGCACCAGTGGAAGAGCTGTCAGGCATAAAATCACAACGCGGACGGTGAGGGAAAACGGAAGGTGCAAAACCGGCACACCAACCGCGAGGCCAAGGATGACCGCCTCAATCGTATTGCGGGTTTTCAAAAGCCCACCAAATAGCGTCCCGCCCTCCATAAAGTTTGGCGGAATTATGTAAACTTCGAATTCTTCCGGTTTCATAGACAGCCTCCCTTACATCCGGTCTTTCCGCTTCGGCGGATCGGGCATTTTTTTGACGATCTCCTTGTGATAGTCGATCTCGCCGTCTGGTGCGGTAAAGGGTGTCTTTATCACGGTGTCGGCGGCATACTGCTTGTACCATTGGACGCCATCGGCAGAAAAAACCTTTTGGTGTTCACCGTCCGGCGCCGCGTATTGCCCGGTATGGTACATTCCAAAGGAAATGCCCTCCGGATGCTCTGGAGAATACTCTGTGCCGGTGATACGCCCGCCGCCGATCTCAATGTCGGAATAGGATATTTGCGGGGCGGCATCCCCCTGAGCGGTAATGCCCATATAGGAGGACAGCGCCTGTGACGCAAACTCTCCGGTGATGGAGCCGGTGGAGTGCAGGTCTCCGGCTGCGACCATACCGATCACATCGTTGGCAAAACGTCCGCCCTCCAGCATGGAATTGGTAAAAATACGCCCACCGAGGCCAACGGAATGCTGCGACTCCCTGCGGAGTGAGGAAACCGAGGCGGTTCGGGTACTGGAAGCGACTTGCTGATGGGTTACGCCCATCTGCGACTTTTGAGAAGCGCTTTCGCTGCGCGTCTGCTTTGCCTGATGAACAACGCTTGCTGCCTGCCGCTCGGCATTTACAGTACGCTTCGTGGCCTGATACGCAGCGGACGCGGTGGACGAGGATGCTTTCTGCGTTGTTTGCGTTGCGGTTCTTACGGCGTCATTGGTGATTTTCCGGCTGACAACGCCGGCCAGACCACCTTGCAGAAAGCCGGAAGATCCGGATGTGGTTTTGCCGCCGGCGCGAGCTTTGTCAGTAAAGCCGCCGACCGCTTTCCCAACTGTCCCGGCGGCGAGGGAGACACCCTTGAATGCCACCATCGCCTCACCCAGCATCGAGCCGCCGGTGTGCCCCACATTGACGCCGATACTTGCCATGAAGCTGTCGATTTTTTGCGAAACCTTGAGAAAGCCGACTGCGCAGAGAAACCAGACCAGCACATTTCCGGCCACGGCCTCGCGGCTGGAGCTGCTGACCGCTGCTTCAACATCACTTTCTTCCAGAGCAAACGCAGGTACCGCCAAGGTGAGCGCAAGCAAAAGAACGGTGCCCAGCAGAGGAATGGTTTTATGATATTTCTTCGTGATAATGACCCCCTATAAGGAAAGTGGATTTGAAATAAATGTGCCAACCATCGTAAGAAACAACCGCAGACACCATGCGTTCATCAACAGCAGAAATATCTGACCGCCAAACATCCGGCACCAGCTTTTGAAAATATTTCCGGTGGATTGCGAGGCGCCCATGGCGAAGGCTACCGGTGCGGTATAGACCAGGACTCCTAGCAGCACATACCGCTCTGCCGCTTCAAACAGCAATTTAATGTAGTTCCACGCGAGAATCAGCGTCAGGATCAAGACGATCAGCGCAACGCCGCCGTTGGCACAGACGCCGATGATGGTCAACAGAACAGAGTTGAAGCTGGCAAAGTCCAGAGAAGGAAGCTCTGAGGACAAGATCCACGCATAGGGGGTTCCGCCTATCGTCAGCGCAATGTTTACGATTTCATCCGCGTAGTACGCAAGTACAATGAACAGGATCGCTTTGGCGGTCAGCCTGACCGGATCTTCCGCTTCAATTCCCAAGCCCAGTCCGTAGTTCTTGAACAGATTCCAGATCCAGCCTAACAGGATCAGCCCGATGGCGAGTGCCACCAGAAGGCTATACATAGTTTTCGCTGCGGGGAAATATCGCAGGAATGTGTTCATGTCACAGCCCAACGCACCCAAAACAGAGGTGTTGATCAGATCCAGGCCGTACATGATCTGCTCCGCGATCCACTCTACAATACCATCTAAAATTCCCATAGCTTTTACGGTGCGGTCCACTGTCCACCGCTGAAGAAGGGCGTAACATAGCTCATAATGAAGCCGAGGCCGTTCAAAACAGCCCATGTGATGATGATTCGCTTGAGCCAAGCCCGGCTTTCATCCACGGTTCGGCCGCTGCGGGAGAAATTCATCATCAGCAGTGCGACTGCGGCTGTAACGATGGCTGCAATCGTGGAGATGCCGAGGATCTGCGTATAGACATCCCGCATGATTTCATTGGCCTTCTCCCACACGGTTGCGGCAGAGGCCGGCTGACAGAGAGAAGCGGATAGCGTGGCGGTCAAAAATGCTGTATACAGCCCTCGACCGATGTTGGTGTGCGAGGTTTTTTCGCTGCGGGGAAACGGACGCTTGTGATTCAAATACAATTACCTCCTCGTTGCGTACTGAAAGCAGGAAGCAGCACCCGACAAAGTCGGATGCTGCTTCATTGGCCGCAGAAACGCAGAAAAAAAGACGCACATCAAACATGGCGTCCTTCTGTGGCTGCTTTCGGTTTGCGTATAGTTTTGAGCATACTTAGTTTAACATATGGGAATTTTGCATTCAATAGCAAAATCCTTCCAATTTTCTCCCAATTTCTACCCAAAATACTCTCATGTATCCGGCGGGAAAAACAAATCCAGTATTTTCAAGGTATCCTGCTCGGAAAACCCCCAGAGAACGGAACTCAACGCTGTTACAGCCTCTTTCCGCAGGCGGTAATAGGTGCTGAAGCTGATATCCCGGATATGCGGGTGGAGCGCTTCAATGATCTCCTCCACATTTTTCAGCTTCTGCGGAGATAAAAACGAGTAGTACAAGATCCAGTAGTACACCTCGCCGCTCTGGTGACGTGTGCGGAGAAGATTGACGGAATTTTCAAGCAGGGTCAGCATTTTGTAACTTCGCTCAATGCACCTGGCATGATTTTCGATGTCCGTGCCACCGAGATCTGCCCCCGCCATATAGATGGACTCCAAAAAGTCTTCAATGCTGCAATCGTAATCAATGCGAAACTGATTCTTCACTTGCTGGACCGAAACCTCCAGGCTCCATATCACATCCCGATATTTTTTGAGCAGTTTCCAAGTGTCGTGATAGCGGGTATCCTCCTCCGGCCGCTTTTCAAACTTCGTTTTTGCCATGATCGCACACTCCTTCCACTTCGGCGCTTGGGGTAATCGACAGTTCAAACCGATACAATGGGTTGCCGGCACCGCAGCAGATCGTCAGGCCCGCGAAGGCAGTGCCTTCTTCTATTCCTACCGTGCAGTCGTCGGATAATGGATATAACATATATTTGGATTTGGGGCATGAAAGGCAGGGAATCCCCTGTGTCTCAAGGGCTTGCAGCACTTTTCGGATGAAGAAGAGTATGTGCGGTTTTGAAACGCTGGAGAGTCCCGTTGAAACGCTGATTTGCTCATCGGAAATTGTGCTGGCCTCTGGCGGAGTGGTATCCGGCACGGATACGCGAAGATTCAGACACATAGCGACCTCCTCCTTGTCTATCATGACATCTGAAATTTGGAACATGGTGGAAAGATAGTTTTTCAGATAGATCACGGTTCCGCTGCGACCGGGGAAGGTCAGCAGTGAGAGGTGATCGAGTTCGGACAGCTTTTTGAGGATCCGGCCTACACTGGAACGGGAGATCCCCCAACGCGCGGACAATTCGGTATAATTGACAAGTGGATTTCCTGTGCCGTTTCTGAAGTACACAACTGGTCCGATTTCAGAGCCGCGCACCTGCTGATCCTTGTAAATTGCGGAGATCCAGAGATCCAGAAGGGCATCCATCTCAGACGCGCGTCCTGCGGAAATCAATTCTGTGGCTGTTGAAACAGGGATGAAGAAAAAGCCTGAATCTTTTTGGCAGGGGCAGTTATAATCGAGTGCGGTGTTGTTGCGCCGCCAGTCTGTAATGGAGAACTTTACAATATGCCCGCGACCAAGGCGGGTAAATGTAATGAGCTGCCGATCCTGCAAGGATTTTAGGATCGCAAATGCCTGATAATGGAAACGCACGCGAAACCATTCTGCAATATCGGTGATAGAGCAAACCCATTCACCAGGATAGACCGTATATGAAATTCCGTCTATGCGTCGGTAAGAGGTCCTGAAGTTGACATAGGAGCAAAGAACGGTATAATAAAAAAGACCGGAGCATCCGCCTGTGCGAATACCCCGGTCTGCAATCAGAGTTTGTATAAATTCTCGATAGATTCGGCATCGTGGATAATCCACGATCTGCCTGAGTTCAAGTTGATAATTTTTCATGTAGGAAATCTCCTTGAGCCGGATACATCAGCTAGATTGTATCCCGTGCTAAATGGTAAGTTAGAAGCGTTTAGATGCTAAAAACCCTGCTAAACGAATCAAGGAATATGATGGTATTGAAGAAATCGTTCCGTGCGCTTGGTGCAATAAAGAGCATTGAAAAAGGGGCGTGATAGTGCATGGAACTTATTTCAATGCAACTATAGCGGTTTATGTGACATTAAATTTGAGGCTTGGTAAGGATGAGGTCACCAGTTCAAATCTGGTCAGCAGCTCCAGAAAACACCTGAAATCTTCGGA
>OWIM01000720.1_pt1 | contig 16467 bp, 9 predicted proteins | sample 1732751 | NCBI WGS metagenome assembly OWIM01 (sample SAMN05065749, study PRJEB22554) | human gut metagenome | biome: ENVO:2100002; feature: ENVO:00000062; material: ENVO:00002003 | host: Homo sapiens | place: USA
ACTTGAACCAAGGACCCTCTGATTAACAGTCAGATGCTCTAACCGACTGAGCTAAGGAAGAATGTTGTTTTTTCTCAAATGCGCTGCAAAAGTAATAGGATATTTTGAAATATGCAATATCTTTGCAAAAAAAATATCGAAGATGGATAAAATAATTGGGTTGGGCAATGCTTTGGTTGATGCACTGGCAATCATTGAGGATGATAATATTTTGACGGAGATGCAGCTCCCGAAAGGAAGTATGACTCTGATTGATGAAGATAAGTTCTTGAAAATTAGTGAATATTTCAGCCGGATAAAGACGCATCTGGCTAACGGAGGTTCTGCCGGAAACGCAATTCGGGCAATGGCATGCCTTGGTGCGGGTACGGGATTCATCGGAAAAGTAAGCAATGACTTTTACGGTAACTTTTTCCGGGATAGTCTGCTGGAGCATGGGACAGAGGCGGATTTATTGCTTTCCACTACCCTTCCGTCCGGTGTAGCCTCTACTTTCATTTCTCCTGATGGAGAGCGCACTTTCGGCACTTATTTGGGGGCGGCTTCTACATTGAAGGCGGAAGATCTTTCGCTGGATATGTTCAAAGGATATGCTTACCTATTTATAGAGGGGTATCTGGTGCAAGACCATGATATGATTCTCCGTGCCATTGAGCTGGCTAAAGAGGCCGGCTTACAAGTATGTTTGGACATGGCGAGCTACAATATAGTAGAAGGAGACCTTGAATTTTTCTCTCTGTTGGTCAACAAATATGTGGATATTGTTTTTGCCAATGAGGAAGAGGCAAAGGCTTTTACGGGTAAGGAACCGGAGGAAGCATTGGATATCATTGCCAAAATGTGTAGCATAGCCATTGTAAAGGTGGGTGCCCGTGGTTCTCTGATTCGCAAAGGTACAGAGATGGTGCAGGTACAAGCGGCTCCGGTAGAGAAAGTGGTGGACACTACAGGAGCTGGCGACTATTTTGCGGCAGGTTTCTTGTATGGACTGACGTGTGGCTACTCGCTGGAGAAATGTGGCAAGATAGGCTCCCTTCTCTCCAAAGATGTGATACAAGTGGTGGGTACAGAGCTTCAGGCTGCACAATGGGAAAAAATCAAGGAAGAAATTTTATTAATTAATTAATGTGCTGATGTGCCAATGTGCTAATTGGCTGCGCAATATTTGTTTCGCTATTACGCTGCAGGTTATTAGCACATTGGCACATTGGCATATTAGCACATTATCATAATTATGAGAAGAATTTTAAAGATACGCTGGATGGTTGCCTTGCTGATTGTAGCGGGAGCCGTTTGTTTTTGGGGGTTTAAGAGTGGTGATAGCCGTAGTTTCCAAATAGCAAAGAATCTGGATATATTCAATTCCATTGTGAAAGAGTTGGATATGTTTTACGTGGATACGATTGATCCGAACAAGACTATCCGTGAAGGCATTGATGCCATGCTCTACTCGCTGGATCCCTACACGGAGTATTATCCGGAAGATGACCAAAGCGAATTGGAGCAGATGCTGAAGAATTCCTATGGTGGTATAGGTTCTGTGATTACTTGGAATCCGAAACTGAAACGTTCCATGATATCTGAGCCATACGAGAATATGCCTGCTGCCGATGTAGGCCTGAAAGCCGGAGATATTTTGATGGAAATTGACGGAAAAGACCTTGCCGGAAAGAACAACCAGGAAGTCAGCGAGATGCTTCGCGGACAAGTGGGTACCAGCTTCAAGCTGAAAGTGCAACGTCCCGGTACAGAGAAACCGTTGGATTTCGACATTGTGCGCCGTTCCATCCAATTGCCGTTCATACCTTATTATACGGTGCTGGATAATAATATAGGTTATATCAATCTCAGCACCTTCTCGGGGAATCCTTCCAAGGAGTTCAAGCAGGCTTTTCTGGACTTGAAGAAGCGGGGGATGACTTCGTTGGTGATTGACTTGCGGAACAATGGGGGTGGCTTGCTGGATGAGTCTATAGAGATAGCCAACTTCTTTCTGCCTCGCGGAAAAACACTTGTGACGACAAAGGGTAAGATTAAGCAAGCCAGCAATACCTACAAGACATTGCGTGAACCGTTGGATTTGGAAATTCCTTTGGCTGTTCTGGTCAATGGCGGAACGGCTTCTTCGTCAGAAATCCTTGCGGGCTCTTTGCAGGACCTTGACCGTGCGGTCATTATCGGTAACCGTACTTTCGGTAAGGGATTGGTGCAGACCACCCGTCCGTTGCCATACGGTGGTACCATGAAGCTGACGACTTCCAAATATTATATTCCCAGCGGCCGTTGTGTGCAGGCTATCGACTACAAGCACCGGAATGAGGACGGCAGTGTGGGACGTATTCCGGACAGCCTTACTACCGTGTTCCATACGGCTGCCGGACGTGAAGTGCGGGATGGTGGAGGCGTGACTCCGGACATTGCGGTGAAGCAGGAGAAGCTGCCCAACATTCTGTTCTATCTTGTCAATGACAATCTTATTTTCAATTATGCCACGGACTATTGCCTGAAACATCCTACCATCCCTTCAGCAGAGAAGTTTGAAATTACAGATGCCGATTATGCGGACTTCAAGGCGATGGTGAAAAAGGCGGACTTCAAATACGACCAGCAGACAGAGAAGATGCTGAAGAACCTGAAGGAGATGGCCGAATTTGAGGGCTATCTGACTGATGCTTCGAAAGAGTTTGAAGCGCTGGAGAAAAAATTGTCGCATAATCTGGACCGTGACCTTGACCATTTCTCCAAGGACATCAAGAGCATGATTGCGGTAGAAATCATCAAACGTTATTATTTCCAGCGTGGAAGCATTATCCAGCAGTTGAAAGATGATGATGATTTGAAAGAGGCTGTAAAGATACTCACTGCTCCGGAAAAATATAAGGAAATGTTGAGTGCTCCGGCAGTGACGTCAATGTCTCTGCAACAAAGAAAGGAGACAGCCCCGGTTTTTCTGAGTACCGCTACGAGAGCAAATGAACATGTTTATGATGAAATAGTATAAGGACACTCTTAAGAGGATTCTTTTATTTGCTCCTTAATTTATACCGGATAGTCTCTGTATAAGCCTTTTATACACGGCTATTCGGTTAAGTTGTTTGTAGGGTATTAACTTGTTTTATATTTTTGCAGGTGATAATGAAAATATTGACAAGGTTATGAAACGATTGAATTCTCTGAAAGTATGGCTGTCTGTGGTATTGTTGCTTTGCTTCTCTCTTTCCGGACAAGCCCAGTTTCTGCGCACTTCCTACTTTATGGAAGGAAGTAGCCAGCGTATGCAGCTCAATCCGGCCTTGATGCCGGGACGCGGTTATCTGAATATTCCCGCGATAGGTTCGTTGAATGCTACCGTCAACTCCAGTTCCCTGGGGTATAGGGATATTATGGACATTATTGAGAACAGTGATGATAGCGACTATTTCATGAGCAATGACTTTATGAACCGACTGGATGCTACCAATAACTTGAATGTGAATTTGAGTACCGACATTCTGTCTGCCGGGTGGTATAAAGGAAAGAACTTCTGGTCAGTCAATGTGGGGTTGCGTAATGATATCGGTGCTGCCATACCGAAAACCATGTTCCAGTTTATGAATAACATGAGCAGCCGGGAGTTCGGTGACAATATTTCTGACTATTTGGGTATTAACGAAACCATTAATGGACAGAAGCTTGAGATAAATTCCTATGCGGAAGTCGGCCTTGGTTTTGCAAGGAATATAACAGACCGGCTGGCTGTAGGCGGTAAGGTGAAGATGCTGCTGGGTATCGGTAACTTAAAGCTGAACATCAACCAGATTCATGTGGAAACTCCTTCTGTCGGCTCTTCAGGAGTGACGAGTAAAGCTTCCATTCAAGTGGATGCAACTTTGGAGAACTCGTCAAAGCTGTTAGAACTTCCCGAGAATGAGAATGGTGATTATATCGATGAAATCGATTTTGGCAGTTTTGGTTTTGCCGGATATGGTGGGGCTATTGATTTGGGAGTATCTTACAAGTTACTGGATAAATTGACACTTTCTGCTTCAGTTCTTGATTTGGGCTTTATCAAATGGTCTAAATCGAATACCAGTATAGCGCGAGCCAATACAGAGCAGACTTATGATCTTCTTGACCCGGCCTCGCAGCAGGAGTTCATGGATATTGTGAACAGCGGCGAGATTCTTAACTATGACATGTTGCAGCTCAAGACGGAGGAGGCTTCTGAGAAGAGCCGTACCCGTGGATTGACTTCTACAATGGTTCTTGGCGCTGAATATGCCTTGCTGAATGATTGGCTGGTAGTGGGTGCCTTGTATACCGGTCGTTTTGCCAAACCGAAAACTTTGAATGAGCTGACTTTCTCTGCCTGCATCCGTCCGACGAATGCTTTCAATGTAGCTGCCAGCTATTCCGTACTTCAAGGAGCCGGTAAAACCTTCGGTCTGGCACTGAAACTGGGTTCCTTCTTTGCAGGAACAGATTATATGTTCTTTGGTAAGAATACGAAGAATGTCAATGCTTACTTGGGTGTTTCTATTCCTTTGGGAAAACAGAAAGCTGCTGAAATCTTATAAAGTGAGTTGTCAGTTGTCGTGGGTTATCTTTCTATAAAAGAGGATAATCTGCGATTTTGTTTTTACGAAAACGCAAAAAGCTTTATCTTTGCTGGTAAATACCTATAAACAGTACTCATGAGAATTGCAATAACGTTTCTCTTGTTTTTGGTTTTCAGTAGTTTGCTGCAAGCTTCACCCATACCTTTTTCTCCTATAGTGAGGAGCTATTCGGTGTCGGATTATAATGTCGGTATTCAGAATTGGGCCATTGCTCAGGACGAAAGAGGGGTGATGTATTTCGGTAATAACAGTGGGCTGCTGGAATTTGATGGAAGTGCTTGGCGGCTGTATGAATTACCGACAAAAGGAATTGTGCGTGCTATATATATCAGTGAAGATGGAAAAATTTATGTAGGCTCTTACGAAGAATTCGGTTATTTTGTTCATACTCCTTATAGTACCCTTGAATATCACTCGCTAAAAGATGAGGTGAAGGACTTTACTTTTCATAACGACGAAATCTGGAACATTGTTTGCGTTCAAGGGGAAATTGTATTTCAATCGTTTGGTTCTCTCTTTTTTTATAATGGAAATTCTGTGGAAGGTATTCGGGTGAAGAGCCTTCCGCTGAACTTATTTCAGGTTGGAAATACTTTTTATTCTCAAAGAATAAATGGTGGACTTTGTGTCTTCTCCGGCAGGAAAATGGAAGAACTTATTCCCAGAAAGGTATTTGGGAATAGCGATGTCTTGGCTGGGCTTCCTTATGATGATGCCGTTTTAATGCTTACTCGTAATCAGGGAGGTTTTCTCCTCTATCGAGATGGGAGGGTAGAAAAATGGAAAACCGAATGTGATGATATATTCAGGAAGCATACCATTAATCGTGCGGTGATGACCAAAGACAGTTGCTACGTTGTTGGCACAATATCTGATGGCATATATGCGTTGGATAAAAAGGGAAAGCTGATTTGGAAGGTCAATACGGATAATAAACTACAGAACAATACTGTTTTGAGATTATATTGTGATGATGACAACAATATATGGACAGCTTTGGATGAAGGTATTGCCTATATACACAACAATTCTTTAATCTATTATTATGAACCTCCATTTCGTAAAATAGGCATGGTATATGATGTTCTGGTAAGGGAAAATGAAGCTTATATTGCTTCTAATCAGGGACTTTATTGGCTTAAGGATGGAAAGACTGAATTAGTTCCGGGTTTGGAAGAACAAGCGTGGTTCGTCGATGAATGGGGAAAACAGATTTTTTGCGGGCATAACAAAGGAACTTTCCTTATATCGGGGTTGAAGTCAAAGTTGGTATCTGATGTAAAGGGAGGGATGTGTATGGAAAAGATTGAATCGAAGGAAGAATCTTTTTTATTGGAAGGAACTTATGCGCTTTTAAATCTATATACGGAAGATACTTCGGGAGCATATGGTTTTATCCGGTCTCTGCGTGGATTCAGTCATATGGTCCGTCACATAGAGGTGGACCATCAAGGGAATATCTGGGCGAAACACTTAAGGAATGGTTTGTATCGTTTTCGGATTGATCCGGATATGAAGCAGGTAAAGGATGTACGGAAGTATGAGGGCCTGGGAGAAGTGAAAGGTGGGAGTTTTACTTTGTTCAAAATCAATGGTCGGGTAGTTTTTTCTAATGGGGAATATTTCTATACTTACGAAGATATGACTGATTCGATTGTTCCCTATGAAACAATGAATGAACAATTGATGGAATTGAAGGGAATCAAGACAGTGAGTCGTGCGAACGGAGATTACTATTGGTTTGTGGGTGATAGGATAGTGTATTTAGTGAAGTGTGCGATAAATACTTTCAATATCGAACTCCGGATTCCATATTCTTTGTTTGACGGTCTGACGGTGGAAGAACGGGGAAGCGTGGCTTATGACGTGAGGAATGGCTGTTCCTATCTTTGCCTGAACAATGCCATTGCCCGTATTGAGACGGACAGTTCCTCGTTATATAAATCTCGGGTCAGACGCTCTTTATGGATTTCGGGAATGCGGGTCATTGATGAATTCAGTGGTAAGCGGAAAACATTGGTCGTGCAGCCGGGAGCCAAGGTGGAGCCTGAGTTTAATACGGTGAATTTTACATTGTGTTATCCGGTTTATAGTAATTATACTTATAAGGTAAGGTATCGGTTGGAAGGATATTCTGACCAATGGATGCCGGGTGGACGCTATTTGCAGAAGAAGTATTCTCGGCTCTCCTATGGAAGTTATGTTTTTCAGGCAGAGATATATGATACCGATAGAGTTTTGGCATCGGTAGAGCTTCCTTTTGAGATTTTGCGTCCGTGGTATTTGTCTTATTGGGCTGTGGGAAGTTATATCTTGGCAGGATTGTGTCTGTTGGCTTTATTGCAATATCTGGTCTACCGTTTCGTGAAGAAAAAGAAAGACCGTGTGATTGAACGGCAGCGCGTAGCCCATCAGGCAGAACTCGAGCGGCAAGAGAAGAAGATTGTTGAGTTGGAAAAGGAACAGCTTGAGGCCGATTTGCGTTTTAAAAGCAAGGAGTTGTCCAGTGTGGTAATGACAAATATCGCCCATCAGGAATTTCTGAGTTCCTTGAAAGAAGAGATACAGCGGCAAAAGTTGTTAGGACAGTATAGCCGTAAGAACTTGGATAAGCTGCTCACTTTAGTTAATAGCAATATAGTGTCCGATGAAGAGAATTGGACTATGTTTCAGGCTAATTTTGACCGTATACACGAGAATTTCTTCCGTAATCTGAAACTTCAATATACAGATTTAACTTCAGGAGATTTGCGCTTTTGCGCATTGCTTCGCTTGAATATGCCGACAAAGGAGATAGCGAAGTTGCTCAACATTTCCACGCGTGGGGTTGATGCTGCAAGATACCGGTTGCGCAAGAAATTCAATCTGCTTCCGGAAGAAAGTCTGACTGATTTTCTTATAAACTTTAAATAGCTGCTTTACAGTGAAATATTAATGGGGGAAGTACTAATATTGTACTTCCTCTTTTGTTTTTTAGTGATGGTTGTACTTTTGTTGTAGTACGGGATGTGGAGATTGTCGCATGCTTTTCTTTTATTTGCAGCAAAATAATATTTCTATAAATTAAAAGCATGAAAGACATGAAGCATTTACTTTTCAAGTTACAATCATTTTTAGTCTTGTTGGTGTTTACTGCCGTTAGTACGTATGCACAGAAATCTCCGGTTGATATGGATCGTTTCATCGACGATTTAATGAAGAAGATGACCCTGGAAGAGAAAATAGGTCAGTTGAATCTGCCGGTTACCGGTGAGATTACGACCGGTCAGGCTAAAAGTAGTAATGTGGCCAAACGTATTCGTGCCGGTGAAGTGGGCGGGCTTTTCAATCTGAAAGGCGTGGAACGTATCCGCGATGTACAGAAGCAGGCGGTTGAAGAAAGTCGTTTGGGTATTCCTCTCTTATTTGGTATGGATGTTATTCATGGATATGAAACGGTGTTTCCCATTCCTTTAGGATTATCGTGTACATGGGATATGAAGGCGGTTGAAGAATCGGCGCGTATTGCAGCCATTGAGTCCAGCGCCGACGGTATTTGCTGGACATTCAGTCCGATGGTGGATATTTGCCGTGATGCCCGTTGGGGGCGTGTGTCCGAGGGCAACGGTGAAGACCCGTTTCTGGGAGCAGCCATTGCGCAGGCCATGGTACGTGGTTATCAGGGAAAGGATATGAGCCGTAATGATGAGATTATGGCTTGTGTAAAGCATTTTGCCTTGTATGGTGCCGGTGAGGCAGGACGTGACTATAATACAGTAGATATGAGTCATCAGCGCATGTTCAATGAATACATGTTGCCCTATCAGGCGGCGGTTGATGCCGGTGTGGGCAGTGCGATGGCTTCTTTCAATGAGGTCGATGGTATTCCAGCTACTGGAAACAAGTGGTTGATGACGGATGTATTGCGTAAGCAGTGGGGGTTTGACGGTTTTGTAGTGACAGATTATACCGGAATTACAGAAATGACCGACCATGGCATGGGCGATACGCAGACTGTTGCCGCGTTGGCGTTGAATGCTGGTGTCGATATGGATATGGTGAGCGATGCATTTGTAGGTACGCTCAAGAAGTCATTGACAGAAGGAAAAGTGACAGAAGAAGCTATTAATGCGGCTTGTCGCCGTATTTTGGAAGCTAAGTACAAGTTGGGCTTGTTCGATAATCCTTATAAATACTGTGATGTGAAGCGTGCCAAGAAGCAAATCTTTACCAAAGAGCATCGTGCCGTTGCGCGTAAGATTGCTTCGGAGAGCTTGGTGTTGCTGAAGAACGAGGGTAATGTGCTTCCGCTGGCCAAGAAGGGCACTATTGCTGTGGTAGGTCCGTTGGCAGACAGCCGCAGTAATATGCCGGGTACTTGGAGTGTGGCTGCTGTATTGAAGAATGCAACTTCTTTGGCTGAAGGTTTGAAGGCGGTAGCAGGCGGTAAAGCCGAAATACTGACTGCGAAAGGCTGTAATTTGATGAGTGATGCCGAATATGAGAAACGTGCCACTATGTTCGGACGTTCTTTACACCGTGACAATCGTTCGGACAAGGAGTTGCTGGACGAGGCTCTTGCCGTGGCTGCCAAATCGGATGTTATTGTGGCTGCGCTCGGTGAGTCTTCGGAAATGAGTGGAGAGAGCAGTTGCCGCACGAATCTTGAAATGACGGACACCCAACGCATACTGTTACAGGAATTATTGAAAACGGGAAAACCTGTGGTACTGGTGCTGTTTACCGGTCGTCCGCTGGTACTGAACTGGGAGCAGGCAAACGTGCCGGCCATTCTGAATGTATGGTTTGCGGGCAGTGAGGCAGGTTTTGCCATCGGTGATGTACTGTTTGGTGATGTGAATCCGAGTGGGAAGCTGACTACGACTTTCCCGAAGAACGTGGGACAGATTCCTTTGTTCTACAACCACAAGAACACGGGACGCCCTCTTGCCGACGGTGCATGGTTCCAGAAATTCCGCAGCAACTATATAGACATAGACAATGAACCGCTTTATCCCTTCGGTTTCGGTTTGAGCTATACAACATTCTCTTATAGCGACGTGGCTTTGGACAAGACTAGCATGACGGATAAGGGCGAACTGACTGCTACCGTGACTGTGACCAATACCGGCAAGAGAGACGGTGCGGAAGTGGTTCAACTTTATATTCGTGACCTTGTGGGAAGTGTAACCCGTCCGGTGAAAGAGTTGAAAGGCTTTGAAAAGATTTTCCTGAAAGCCGGCGAATCTAAAAAAGTATCTTTCAAGATTACCCCCGAATTGCTGAAGTTCTACAACTACAATCTTGATTTTGTATGCGAGCCGGGTGACTTTGAGGTGATGATTGGCAGAAGTTGCCGGGACGTAAAAAAAGCAGCGTTCAAGTTACTCTAACTGATTCCCAAGGCGGCAATATGCAGCATTCGAGTCACTGCGTTGAAATGGCATTGTTGCTGCATATTGTCTGCATTTTCACTGCAAACTATATGCAGTATTCTTGCAGTATTTGCTTGACTTGTGTAAGATAATATGATCTATTGAAAAACATGAAGAAAATATTTTTATTAATATTGTGTCTGTCCACCATGTACCCGGTTGTCAATGCTGGGCGGGTGGTTCAGAGTTTTAATGACGGCTGGTATTATGCCGCATGTGATGACAATCGGTTGCAGGAAGTGCAACGCCATGAAGAAGGTTGGCAGCAGGTACATCTGCCGCATACCTGGAATGCGGATGCCTATTCTACCCGTAACTACCGCAGGGCTTCTTCCTGGTATAAGAAAGAGTTCCGTACGGATGCCGCGCAGATGCGGGATAAACAGCTTTACCTGAAATTTGATGGTGTCAATTCTCTGGCAGATGTGTACCTCAACGGCGAGCTGCTCACTACCCACAAAGGAGGTTACTCTGCCTTTACCGTAGACATTACGGATAAAGTAAGGACCGATGCCCCGAATCTGCTGATGGTGCACGTCAATAATCAGAACGACCGGATACCTCCTTTGTCCGGCGACTTCACCATCTTTGGCGGCATCTACCGCAATGTGTGGCTCATCAGTGCTGCAAAGCAGCACATCAGCCTTACCGACTATGCCTCTACGGGCATTTATGTCGATTTGCCTTCCGTGAGTGAGGATAGGGCAGAAATCAGTGTGCGTGGGACTTTGGTGAACCGTGATGTGCGGCGTGCGGTGTTGAAGTTGGACGTCGAGGTGCTGGATACAGATGGGAAGACCGTAGCCCAATCTTTGCGCAGCGTCCGGATAGATGCCGACGGGGCGTTCGCCTTCAAGGAACGGTTACAGTTGGAAAAGCCACAGTTGTGGTCGCCCGATTCCCCTTATCTGTACAGCGTGAAAGTTTCTTTGAAAGATGTGCGTGGCAAGGTGTTGAAAGATGAGACACGTGTCCCTTTGGGGGTCCGCTGGTTCAGCGTGGATGCGCAGGAAGGCTTCAAGTTGAATGGGGAACCCCTGAAACTTATGGGAGCTTGCCGTCATCAGGACCAGATGCCGATGGGCATAGCGCTTTCGGATGAGATGCACCGCAGGGATATGCAGTTGCTGAAAGACATGGGTGTGAACTTTGTCCGTCTGGCACATTACCCACAGGACGATGCCGTGTTGCGTGCTTGCGACGAACTCGGCATGCTGGTATGGGAGGAGATTCCGGTAGTAGATTTGATAGCTTTGGGTGACGAGTTCCGCGCGAATGCCACAAGCGCCTTGCGCGAAATGATTCGCCAGCATTACAACCATCCGTCCGTCATTATGTGGGGGTATATGAACGAGGCTGTTATCCAGCTGCAGTATCGGGTGAAGAAACAACGGCTCAACGGTTTCTACGAGAATACCTTGGCGCTTGCCCGGCATCTGGAGGAAACTCTGAAGAGGGAAGACCCCTACCGTCTGAGTACGATGGCCTACCACGGCAATCAGATTTACAATAAAATCGGTCTCAGCAATATCACCGACATTTCCGGTTGGAACCTTTATCAGGGCTGGTATGAGAACGACTTCAAGTCTTTCGACCGCTTTGTGGACGAAGAGCATCGTAAATACCCGCACCGTCCGTTAATAATCAGTGAGTTCGGTGCCGGTTCCGACCCGCGCTTGCAGTCGCTCGATCCGCAGATATTCGATTTCTCCATGCAATGGCAGCAGTTGTACCTCGAATACTATCTGCCCGCTATCATGAAGCGACCGTTCATAGTGGGCGCCACGGAGTGGAACTTCATTGATTTCAGTTCTGCCAGTCGCCAGGAGGCTACGCCGCATATCAATAATAAAGGACTGATGTACAATGACCGCCGTCCTAAAGATGTGTTCTATTATTTCCAGGCATTCCTGCGCAAGGATATTCCGGTGCTGCACATTGCTGTGGATGACTGGAAGCATCGGACTGTGGTTTCGGACGGTGAAGCGGTGGAACATCCGGTGAAAGTGTATTCCAATCTGGATAAGGTGGAGTTGTCTGTCAACGGCACGAAGCTCTCCGTGCAAGGCATCGAGAATTGCCATGCAGTGTGGCAAGTGCCTCTCGTTGCGGGGCGAAACACGCTTGTGGCTTCAGGTATCTGCCATGGGAAGAAGGTGGAGCAGGTTTCGGACATTTTTGTGAAGATGCAGCCTCGCCATATCGCGGCAGTCGGCTCCGGACAGCTGGAACTTGCAGTGAACGTGGGCAGCAACTGTTTCTTTACGGATGACAAGAGTGATCTTTGCTGGCTTCCCGACCAAGCTTATACTCCTGGAAGTTGGGGCTACATAGGTGGAGAGATTTTCCGCCGTTCTCCGGGACGTATCGGAACCACTGCCGAGGTGAAAGACACCCGTAATGTTCCTTTGCTCCAGACCAAACGCAAGGACATCAGGGCCTATCGCTTCGACTTGCCCGACGGCGACTATGAAGTAGAACTTCTTTTTGCTGACCTGAACGCACGTTCCGAGCGGGTGACTTACGATTTGGGAGCTGTCGCTACCCTAGACAATGCCGATTTCCGCGGCAGTGTCTTCAATGTTTCTGTCAACAACCGACCTTGGCTGAATCATTTCTCTCCGGCGATAGAAGTAGGCGGGAACCGTTGCATATCCAAGAAACTGCATGTTGCCGTAACCGGTGGAAACCTTACGGTGAACTTTGAGGCGGTGAAAGGGATGACGTTCTTGAATGGGATAAAGATATTCAGGATTCATTGACCTTCTATTTGCAAGGATGTTGTATTAACCGATAAATTGAGTGAAATATGAAACACAAATTACTTACCGGGTCTCTCTCCTTCACAGTAGGGATGGGATTCAGCGTTTTGCCTGCCGTCGCGCAGCAATCTCCGGCTTCCACTGAGGTCAAGCCCAATGTAATCATTATCAACGTTGATGACTTGGGCTATGGCGACATTGGTTGTTACGGTGCCACCAAGGTCAAGACTCCCAATATAGACCGTCTGGCATCGCAGGGCCGTAGCTTTATGGACGCTCATTCATCCTCGGCTGTTTCCACGCCTTCACGTTATGGACTGATGACCGGTCAATATCCTTGCCGTGAGGATATTTGGGGGGCAATCTTCCTGAATCAGACTCTGCAAATTGATACGGCACGCACCACAATTGCGGATGTGATGAAACGTTCCGGCTATTCCACTGCCATCGTGGGGAAGTGGCATCTTGGATTCCGTACGGACGAAAAGATGGACTGGAACAAGGAACTGGCTCCCGGACCACTTGAATTGGGATTCGATTATTACTTCGGTGTGCCTATTCTCAACAGTCATCCACCTTTTGTTTATGTGGAGAACCATCATGTGGTGGGTTATGATCCCAACGACCCGTTTGTAAGAGGCAAGAGGGCAGAAACGGAGGAGTTCGATGAAAAATTCGGTATCAACTCTATTGGTGGAGCCACGGCTGCGCACCGTTTGTACAAAGACAGGGCTGTAGCCACTACTTTGAAAGACCGGGCCGTGCAGTGGATAAAGGAACATAAGGATTCACCTTTCTTCTTGTATTATGCTACCACCAACATCCATCATCCTTTTACACCGGCCGAACGCTTTGTAGGTACCAGTGAGGCAGGACCTTACGGTGATTCAATCCATGAATTGGACTGGGTGGTAGGCGAGATTATGCGTACCCTCGATGAGGAAGGGCTGGCGGGAAATACTCTGCTCATCTTCACCAGTGACAACGGAGGAATGCTGAATCATGGAGGGCAGAGAGCTTGGAAGGCAGGACACCATATCAACGGCAAGCTTCTTGGTTTCAAGTTCGGAGCTTGGGAAGGCGGGCATCGCATTCCTATGATTGTCCGCTGGCCGGGCAGGATTCCTGCGGGCAGCGTATCCAACCAGTTGATGTCCAATGTTGACATGCTTGCCACTTTGGCTGCCCTCACAGGATATGAATTGCAGGAGCAGGACGGGCCGGACAGTTTCAATATGCTTCCTGCCCTTATCGGAAATCCCGGGAAAATGATTCGGGACCATATTATTATCTGTCCTTCCCAAAAGAGCCATCTTTCCATTCGCAAAGGGAAGTGGGTCTATATTCCGGCGCAAAACAGCGGTGGATTTACCGGAAAGAATGTCGGTGACCATGACTTGGGCGGGGCATCCGCTTTCCAGCTCACCCATCGGGTGAACAGCGATATAGAAAATGCCCGGATAAAGCCGGATGCACCCTCTGTGCAGCTTTATAATCTGGAGGAAGACCCATACCAGACGACAAATGTGTATGAACAGCATCCCAAGGTGGCACGCAGGCTGGCGCGGATACTGGAGGAGAAGATAAAGCAATCGGATGCTACAAGAAAATAATGACTAAAATGTTAGTATATGAAGAAAGAATTACTGTTCCTTATTTTATTGTCTTTTACAATTGGAATTCATGCTCAGATATGGAAAGTGCCTGAAGGGCATGAAACGCGATGGACAAGTTTTGAAAATCCTACTGGTGGCAAAGGTGCGGCAGCTCAGGCTAATAAAGGTGCAAAAGGGAGTGCCTTCGGTAGAATTATAGCGGGAGACAGCTGTGTGTTGTTGTCTCAGCAAGGCCCCGGAATCATTAACCGTATCTGGTTGACAGTCAGCAAACGTAATCCGAAAATGCTTCGTGCGTTGCGTATCAAGTTTTATTGGGATAACTCTGTGATTCCGGCTGTGGATGTTCCTTTGGGCGATTTCTTCGGAAATCCGCTGTCACGTACGTCTCGTTTTGAGAACTGCTTCTTTTCCAATCCGGAGAGGCGTTCCTTCAACTGTTGCATTCCGATGCCTTACCGTACCGGTGCTAAAGTGGTATTTGTGAATACCTCGGATGAGAATCTGACACATCTTTTCTATGATATCAACTTTACCAGACTGCCGGAATGGGATTCGGAAATGAGCTATTTTCATGCTGTCTGGCGCGAAGATAAATCCACCGAGTTGGGAGTGGATTATACCGTTCTACCCCAACTGTCGGGTAAAGGGCGTTTTTTGGGAGTTAGCGTGGGTATCTTTGCCAATAAGGCATACCAGACCACTTGGTGGGGAGAAGGTGAAATCAAATTCTACATTGACGGAGACAAGGAGTTTCCTACGTTGAGTGGTACGGGAATTGAAGACTATATCGGTACGGCTTGGGGGCAAGGCGAGTATTTCCACCGTTATCAGGGTTGTCCGATTGCGAATGCGGACAGTTGCTGGTGGAGCATGTATCGTTTCCATGTGCAGGACCCAATTTATTTTCATCGTGATATAAGAGTTACACTGCAACAGATTGGCGGTGCTCCATATCAAAAAGTACTCGAACTGTACAAGGCGAAGATCCCCTTGATTCCGATAACCATTGATAAAGGTGATGAACTGAAGTTTTATCGTTTGCTGAACGAAGATTCCGATCTTCATATCATGGATAAAGACTTTCCGCAAGGTTTTGTCAATTTCTACCGTCAGGATCATGTAACGTCGACTGCATATTTCTATTTGGATAGGGCTGCATTATAAAATGATTATATTTAAATTTATATTCTTGATAATTAGTTTGTTACAAAATGGTGTAGTAGGGATGATGTACCATGATAGCAGCTTGTGGTATTCTTGTGGTAGCTCCGTTTTTGACGTATATCAAGAACTCTTGTATGTTTGTAGAGAAATTTTAAATCGATAAATTATGAACAGAGTTGATATCCGTGCAGGTTAAGAGAACTACCGTATTATGTTAGAATTTTAAAGTTGTTAACCAGTGATTTATATTCTATTAATTTTAAAAAAGTGATACGATGAAAGATAATACACATTCCTTGAAGTGTTTTGTGGCAAAAAAAATATTTTTGATGGCGTGTCTGCTATTAGTGATGACGCCGATGTTTTCTCAGACAAAAATAGTGAACGGTACTGTAACGGATTTATCAGGTGAGCCTTTGATTGGAGTTTCTATCCTTGTGCGAGGTACCAATAACGGCGTAATTACTGATTTAGATGGGAAATATACATTAAAGGATGTACCGGAAAACGGGATACTTATTTTCAGTTATATAGGTATGCTGTCACAAGATGTGAAAGTAAACGGAAGGACGGTTATTAATGTAATGCTGAAAGAAGATTCCCAACAGTTGGAAGAAGTGGTTGTGATTGGCTACGGAGCTGCGAAAGCTAAAGATTTGACTGCACCTATCACTGTGGTTAAGGGAGAAGCTTTAATGTCAAGCCCTTCAGCGACCCCAATGGCTGCTCTCCAAGGAAAAGTGCCCGGTGTCAATGTCGTGAACAGTGGTGCTCCGGGTGAAGGTCCCACAGTACAAATCCGTGGTGTCGGTTCATTTTCCAACAGCAAACCGTTGTTTGTGGTTGATGGTATGTTTTATGATCTGTCTCTTATACACATCTGACGCTGCCGACGATCTTACGCGTGTAG
>OWIM01000733.1_pt1 | contig 16313 bp, 10 predicted proteins | sample 1732751 | NCBI WGS metagenome assembly OWIM01 (sample SAMN05065749, study PRJEB22554) | human gut metagenome | biome: ENVO:2100002; feature: ENVO:00000062; material: ENVO:00002003 | host: Homo sapiens | place: USA
GAGATGCAGCGTAGTCTCGTGGGCTCGGAGATGTGTATAAGAGACAGGCGTTTCCAAGGCACGATCCACCTCGGTCGAGAGCGACTCGTTAATCAACCCTCTGTCGGCATTGGGCGAATCGGGGTTCACCAGCACATCGAGCAGGCTGTTGTCCTCGCCGTCGGCAAAAGGCGCATCCACCGAAACATGGCGGCCGGCGACACGCAGCGTATCGGTCACCTTCTCCTTGGGAAGCTCCAACTCATTCGCCAACTCCTCGGGCGAAGGGGTGCGCTCGTGCTCCTGCTCGAAACGGGCGAAAGCCTTGTTGATCTTATTGAGCGAGCCCACCTGATTGAGCGGCAGGCGCACGATACGCGACTGCTCGGCCAGAGCTTGCAGGATCGACTGACGAATCCACCACACGGCATACGAAATAAACTTGAAACCCCGGGTTTCGTCGAACTTCTCCGCAGCCTTGATAAGACCGAGGTTTCCCTCGTTAATCAAGTCGGGCAGACTGAGGCCTTGATTCTGATACTGCTTGGCCACCGACACGACGAAACGCAGATTGGCTTTGGTGAGCTTCTCCAATGCCTCCTGGTCACCCTTCTTGATTCGCTGGGCAAGTTCCACCTCCTCCTCAACCGTAATGAGCTCCTCCTTGCCGATTTCCTGCAGGTACTTGTCCAAAGACGCGCTCTCACGGTTGGTGATGGACTTCGTAATTTTTAACTGACGCATATTTAATTTTATAAGAATATTCTTAAACTACGGCAATAAAAAACGGTAAAACATACCCGGCTTTCCTGGCGCTTCCCTATTCGACAAGCACATAGCTCGCCGAACGTCCGTCGGGATATACTCCGTCGATGCTGCGAACCTTATCGGTCATCCGCTGCATATCGGAGAGCGAACGCACGGACTTGTCGTTGATGTGGGTAATCACGAATCCCGGTCTTACCCGTGCCTTCGACAGAATACCGTTCGCCTTGATTGCCAGCACTTCCACACCGCCTCTGATCTCCAGTCGGCGACACAGACGTTCATCGGCCGTGGCGAACTTTCCACCCAAAACTTCCATCACATCGACGTCGTCCCGCGTGAGGAGTTCCGTCTTACCTGCTTTATTACGCAAGGTCACCTCGATTTGTTTCATCGAACCCGACCTTTTTATCATTAATTTTACCTTGTCGTTGGGACGGTGCTTGCCGATCTGCTCCTGAAGCGTCGCAGCCTCGTTCAACTCCACGCCATCGACCGAAAGAATTACATCTCCCTTGCGGATACCGGCCTGCGAGGCAGCGCCCCCTTCGGACACACTGGCGACATAAACGCCGCCCAACTCCTCGATACCCGTTTCCTCGCCCATCTGATCGATGAAATTCTGATCTATGGGGCGGAATGCCAGACCCAACAGAGCCCGCTGCACGACGCCGTACTCCTTGAGATCCACGACCACCTTGCGGACGATCGTTTCGGGGACCGCGAACGAATAACCGACATAGCTACCCGTCATCGTCTTGATTACGGTATTGATACCGACCAGTTCGCCGCGCGTATTGACCAACGCACCGCCCGAATTACCGGGATTGACGGCCGCATCCGTCTGGATAAACGACTCGATGCGGAATTCGCTCGGAATGACATCCAACTGACGCGCTTTGGCACTCACGATACCGGCCGTAATGGTCGATTGCAGGTTATAGGGCGATCCGATGGCCAGCACCCATTCGCCCAACCGGAGCGAATCCGAACTGCCGAAAGGCAACGTAGGCAGGTCCTCGGCCTCGATCTTCACCAGCGCCACATCCGTCGTGGGGTCGGTACCGATCACCTTGGCGTCGAACGTGCGGCCGTCGCTCAGCTTCACGCGAAGGCGCGTAGCCTCGTCCACCACATGGTTGTTGGTCACGATGTAACCGTCTGCGGAAATAATCACGCCGGATCCTCCGCCCCGACGCTCCTGTGTCGAAGGGCCGCGCCGGCCCTGCTGGGGAATACCGAAAAATTCGAAAAACGGATCGTACTGCCGCTCGGGAACTTCGATCTCCTGAACCACCTCGATATTCACGACGGCCTTGACAGCATTCTCGGCAGCATACGTAAGATCCGGATACTGCTCGGCCTGATACGAAGTGAAATGGGTTCCCGCCTGAGAAAAGGGGTCGTCAGACACTGCCCCGCTTTGCGGCGTAACAACATGCGTGCCGTTCTTTTCGGCCGGCGATAAAATACTCCAGGCGACGACACCGCCGGATGCGGCGCCTGCGGCAATCATACCTAATAATAACAATGCCTTTTTCATAATCCAATATTGAAATAATTTAACTGGTTTTATTACGGAGGCAATTTTATTCCATAGGCTGTTTCTGTTTGAGCGTTTCTATTTAGTTACAGAACGCCCAGAAAAGACGATTATTGTGTTTCCTGCTTTTAGACGTGTCGCGAAGCGAAAACTCCGCCGTCGGCACACAGAATAATTCACCCGAGCCCAAATCCTGAATCTGCCGACCTTGAACGTAACCCGATAGATACCAAGGCCCTATAAGACGGCACCTATTTTTCGTAAGATAATATGGGGAATAAGTTTTTATTCCCCGTTTTTTATGTTTACCTTTGCAGTCCTCGCCGATCGGCGGGGAATGTGGAAAGATTTGACTGATTGCAAACCACAATAAAAAATAGCTAAAACAGCTTTTTTATTCCAGCAGCCAATTTTTCCCCATTTTATACGTTTAACTTCCAAAAAAAATGTAAAATGGGATTTTTATTTACGTCGGAGTCCGTGTCCGAAGGACACCCCGACAAAGTTTCGGATCAGATTTCCGATGCCATTCTCGACGAATTCCTTCGTCACGACCCCAACTCCAAAGTAGCCTGCGAAACGCTCTGTACCACCGGTCTGGTTGTCGTCGCGGGCGAAGTGCGTTCGAGCGCCTACGTCGATATCCAGCACGTAACACGCCGCGTAATCAACCGTATCGGTTATACCAAAAGCGAATATCAGTTCGACGGTAATTCCTGCGGCGTACTCTCCGCGATCCACGAACAGTCTCCGGACATTAACCAGGGTGTCGTGCGCGAGGCCGAAGAAGAACAAGGCGCGGGCGATCAGGGCATCATGTTCGGCTATGCGTGCAACGAAACGCGCGAATACATGCCTGCGACGCTCATCCTCTCGCACGTCATTCTCAAGGAACTGGCCGTCATCCGCCGCGAAGGGCAGGTGATGACCTACCTGCGTCCCGACGCCAAGTCGCAGGTAACGATCGAATACGACGAACAGACGCACCGTCCGCTGCGCGTACATACCATCGTGGTTTCGACCCAGCACGACGATTTCATCCCCACGAGCAAGGGCGTCACCGAGAAGATGGCCGAAAAACGCATGCAGGAGAAGATCCGCGAGGACGTGCGCACGATCCTCATTCCACGCGTCAAGGCCCGTCTGGAACGCGCCAAGGATAAGTTGGCGCGACTGATCGGCGACGACTATATCCTGCACGTGAATCCCACGGGCAAGTTCGTCATCGGCGGCCCGCACGGAGATACGGGACTCACGGGCCGCAAGATCATCGTCGATAGCTACGGCGGACGCGGTGCCCACGGCGGCGGCGCCTTCTCGGGCAAGGACTCCTCGAAGGTGGACCGTTCGGCAGCTTACGCAGCCCGCTACATCGCCAAGAACATGGTGGCGGCCGGGATCGCGGACGAAATTCTCGTGGAGTTGAGCTATGCCATCGGGATCGCCGAACCGATCTCCGTCTTCGTCGATACGCACGGTGCGGTATGCAGCCGCAATCCGAAGCTCGCGGACATGACCGACGGGGAGATCGCCCGCCGTATCGCCAAGCTCTTCGACCTGCGTCCGGCAGCTATCGTAAAGAAATTCGGCCTCAAAAACCCGATCTTCGAAGCGACGGCATCCTACGGACATTTCGGCAACCGCCCCTACACCCGCAAGGAGAAAGTGTGGGAGGACGGCCGCGAGGTGGAGCGCGAGATCGAATTCTTCGGCTGGGAAAAGCTCGATGCCGTCGATCTGATCAAGCAAAAGTTCGGACTATAACGCGACCGACCGCACAAGTAAAAAGTCCCCGAAAAGGGGACTTTTTACTTGTCTGCATCCGTAGGCGAGCAGCGAATTCTTTCGAGTTCCTCAAACCGAAAAACAGTGCGCACGGACTCCGTTCCGTGCAAATCCGCGAACCGCCCGGCATATACTGCGAGGGCTGTGAACTATTCGTTCACAGCCCTCGCAGCCTTTTAATATGATTCAATTAACCCAATAACATACGATCCCTGTTCCTCAACTCCGCCGTAATGTCCTTCATTTCGCCGTCCGTCACCCGGTAAAGCCGCTGGTTCGTCGAAGCGGAATCCAAGCCTCCCAAATGTGCGACATACGGTCCCAGCTTGATATAATCAAAACTGCGCGGGTCGATACCTGCGGCCAATTCAGAACGCCCCGAATACCAGCCTGTCTTCAGCCGGCCCTCGGTCGCAGCCCGCACACAGGCGCTCCAATGCGCGACATCGCCGGGCGCTGCATCGCCTCCCATAAAACAAACGCAGGTAATCGCATTTCCGTATCCCGACAACAAACTATTCAGCAAATTATCGTCCAGCGGCTCCCCGACCTCTTCCCACAGATGGGGACTGTGACACCCGGCGCACCGGTTCGGACACCCCGAAAGATTCAGAGCGAGGGTCACTTCGCCCGGAATCTCCTGGAACACCACATCAAAGCTGGCCAGGCGTAGCATAGTGACGACGCGCGGCCTCCTGCTGCCGAGCTTGAGAGAAGTTGCTGACACGCTTCATATAACCGATGATACGGGTCAGATAATCGAGATTCCTGCCGTTGCATTTCGGACACGCCTTGAGGTTGCGCTTGTCGATATGCCCGCAATCGTTGCAGACCGTATTCGGGATGTTGAACGTGAAATAGTTGCATCCCTCCTGCGAAGCCACGCGCAACAGGTGGCGGTACTGCTCCCGGCTCAAATGTTCCTGCAGGTTCATGTGCAGGGCCGAGCCGCCCGTGAGGTGCTCGATGTATTTGCGGCCGTGCAGTCGGAACTTGTCCACGATGTTGAGCGATTCGTCCTCGACGATGTAAAAATAGCTGTTGTAACAGTCGCGCCCCACCTTGTAGCCGTCGCGCTTGTCCCATTTGGCATGTTTCACTCCCACGTTCTCCGCCGGAATCATCTCGCAGTTGAACATCACCTCCTTCGAGCGGTACTTCTTGTTGTACTTTTCGATCATTCCGAGAATTTCCTGTGTAAAACGTTCGTAATCGGGATTGTCGTTGATCGGAATGCCGAGAAATTCGGCTGCTTCGACCAGTCCGTTCACACCGATAGTGAGGTACTGGCGCGACATATTGATATAGCCCGCATCGAACAGGGGCAGCATCCCCTTCGACTGCATGTATTTCAGGTTCTCGTTGTAGGCCAACTGCACCTTGTGCACCAGATCGACCACCTCCTCGAGGAAGAACTGATAGGGCATACCCTTACGTGCGGCGTACTGGATGCAACGGTTCAGGTTGATCGTCAGCACGCTCTTCGAGCCGGTCGATACGCCTCCGGCGCCGAGCGTGTAGCTGAACCCGTTGTCCGTAATTTCGTTGCGCAGGCGGCAGCAGCTCGAAAGCGAATCGGCATTGTCGCTCATGTAGGTAAAGAACGAATGTCCCTCGGCATACATTTCGGCCGTGAAATCGCCCCACTCCTTGTCCTTCACGTCACCGTTTTCCGTGAGTAAAGCCATCGTTTCGACCGGGAAGGTCAGCACGGTGCGGGTCCGTTCGCGGTTGAACCACTTCATGAAACGCTTTTGCAGCCAGCTGAGCGACTCCCAGTCGGGCTTGCTGCCGTCGGGGAAGAGGAAATTTCCGAACAGGCTCTCGAAATAGTAGCGGTCGTAGTAAGCAACGTTCCAGAACACGGCCTGGAAATTCCGCGCTCCGGTCGGCTGGTTGATCGAATAGACGATCTGTTCGAAACAGTCGGTGATGACCTTGTCGATCGTGCGCCGTTTCTTCGAGAGATCGACCACCTCGTCCGCCCGTTTGAAATAGTCGGTGCCGTACTCCTGGCCGATGAAATAGTTCATATACATCAGAAATTCGGGTGTGGCGCAGGCGCCGCTGAGCATACTCGACACGATAAAAACCATATTCACGAAGCCGCCGCAGAATGACTTGAGGTTGGTCGGGGCTTTCGAATTGCCCCCGATCGAAATCGTTCCTCCGATGAGCCAGGGATACATCGTAATCGAAGCGCAATAGTTGGCCAGCGAAGTTTCGTCGTTTTTGTAGATGAAATGGTCGTTCAGCATCTCGATATACTTGTCCGCCAACTCCTTGCCGTATATCTCCTTGAGGCGGTCGGTGAGCATGCGGCGGTTCAGACGGATGAAATTCGATTTGGGCAGCTCGCCGATGAGCGTAGCCATGTTCTTGTTCTCCACGTTGGCATTGGCGTCGAACTTGCTTCCTGTCGCGGCGTTCGAAGCATCGCAGTACTCCATGAGGAACTGCAACTTGTCGCGCACCTCCCGATCCTCGGTATGCCGCTGGCGATAAAGCATATAAGCCTTGGCTACCGTGTAGTAACGCTCGGCCATGAGCGCGACCTCCACCTGGTTCTGGATCTCCTCGACCGAGATGCCGTCGGTCACGCTGACCCGGCTCAGGATGTTGGTGATCACGTCCTGCGTAGCGAAACTCCCGACCGAAAGGAATGCCTTGGCGATCGCCCGCTGAATCTTCTCCATCGAAAACGCCTCCCGCGTTCCGTCCCTCTTGACAATGAATGTTTCCATAACGATTAAACTTCTCCTCAAATATTATATTATTATACTCATACTTTCAACGCTCGAATTCCCCACACCGATAACTCCACCGACGGAAATTCGGCCGATTCCGACCCGGCTCGACGGCAACAAATATCAGCCGCCGGGCTTTCTCCGCAGAAACACGACAAGCCGCACGTTCCGAGCCATACCGTACGCCTTCGTCGGCCAGATCGGTGTCGTCCGATCCGACGACTTTTTACCGACCCTTCGGAAAAACCGAAATACACCTCTTCTGAACGACGGATTCGCAGCGATCCGACCCGATACAACACAGGCAGGAATGGAATTTACAGAACCGGCAATAGATACGACGAAGCATCCGAAACCGTTCCGACGCTTTTCACCCGAAAGCAACGAATCTCGTCCCGGTACGGCAGGTCTTCTGACTTGTTCCGGACGGCACGCCTTCCCGGCCCGAACGGCCAGTGGCTGAGAGAATGTACCGCCCAAAAGAAACTTACAGCTACGGGGATAGTTCCTGACTTTCACAGGATTCCCTTTTAATCCCGGTGGATTCGCCCTCCACATCGGGAACCGATACCGAAAACAAATATAGGGTTTAATCGCATTCGATGGTCCGCCCCTCCGGCATTTTATGGAAAAGTTATCAACAATAACAGGAAAAGGCCGCCCCAAGGCACTCTGTCCATGATCCGATTTCAAAGCTGCACCCGTTCTTCCCCGAACATCGCCGGACAAGTCTTCGGGAAACCCGACGGGTGCAAAAAACAGCGGAAAGACCCGTGAAAAAATCAACGGGAGAACGACGGAACAAACAGAAGACAGGCCCGGACGCCTATCGGCATCCGGGCCTGTCTTCTATCCGTTTTACAACCGGCTTATTTACCGATCAACTTCTTCACCTCTTCATATACCGTCTGGCCGTTGTAACCGAACTTCTCGTCGAGGACCTTGTAGGGTGCCGAATAACCGAAGTGATCCAGACCGTGAATCATACCGTTTTCACCTACCAGTCCCAGCAATGTCACGGGCAGACCCGACGTAAGGCCGTAACGCACCACACCCTGTGGCAGAACGGTCTGCTGATAGGATTTGGGCTGGTCGCGGAAAAGTCCTTCGCTCGGCACGCTCACGATACGGACCGCGATTCCCTCCTTCGAAAGCAACTCGGCACCTTCGACCAGCGTAGCGACTTCGGAACCCGAAGCGAGCATCACCACAGCCGGTTTGGCGGCATCGACTACGATATAGGCGCCTTTCGAAAGCTGGGCAGCCTCCTCACGGCGGCTGTGATTGAGTGCGGGCAGATTCTTAATATTTTGCCGCGACAGGATCAGCGCGACGGGACGATGCTCCTCGATCGCCAATTTCCAAGCTGTAACGGTTTCCTCGCCGTCGGCCGGACGCAGCACCAACATAGAACGCTCCCCCCGGTGATTCTTCAAATGTTCCATCAGACGGATCTGAGCCTCGTGCTCGACGGGCTGGTGCGTCGGACCGTCCTCGCCCACACGGAACGAGTCGTGCGTCCAGATATAGATTACATGCAGGTGCATCAGGGCAGCCAGACGCACGGCGGGTTTCATATAGTCCGAGAAGACGAAGAACGTACCGCACGCCGGAATCACGCCCCCATGCAGCGCCATACCGTTGGCGATGCAGGCCATCGTCAGCTCCGAAACGCCTGCCTGGAAAAACTTGCCCGAAAAATCACCCTTCGAGAAGGCTTTGGTTTTCTTGAGGTAGCCGTCCGTCTTGTCCGAATTGCAGAGGTCGGCCGAGGCGACGATCATATTTTCGATCCGCTCCGCATAGAAGGAGAGCACCGAAGCCGAGGCGGCGCGGGTCGCACCGTCGGGTTTGATCTCGAGTCCCTTGTAGTCCATCTCCGGCACCTTACCCGAGAGGAAAAGATCGAGTTTGCGGGAGAGCTCCTTGTGCTCGGAACGCCACGTCTTCTCCCTCTCGCGCTGCGTGCGCACCCATTCACGAAGCTCTTCGCGGCGGGCGTCGAACACCTTGCCGCTCTCGGAGAAGATCTTGAACGGATCCTCTGCATCGCCGCCCAGGTTACGGACGGTAGCGGCGAAATCGGCTCCGGCAGCCGTCAGCGGCTGACCGTGCGTCGAAACCTTGTCCTCGAAGCTCGATCCATCGGCCGCGACCGCACCCTTGCCCATAACCGTACGGCCGATGATAAGCGTCGGACGCTCCTTCTCGGCATTGGCGGCCGTGAGGGCTTCGCGGATCTGCTCTACGTCATGGCCGTCGATGGTGATGACGTTCCAGCCCCACGCCTCGTATTTCATCGCTACGTTCTCGGTATCCACCTCATCGACCTTGGTCGAAAGCTGAACGTTGTTCGAGTCGTAGTACATGATCAGATTGTTCATCCCCAAGTGGCCGGCGATGCGGCCCACGCCCTGCGACACCTCCTCCTCGATACCGCCGTCGGAGATGTAGGCATAGGTCTTGTGGGACTGCCACTCCCCGAAACGAGCCGCGAGGAACCGCTCGGCGATCGCGGCGCCCAGCGCCATGGCATGCCCCTGGCCCAGAGGACCCGACGTATTCTCCACACCGTGCAGCACGTCCACTTCGGGATGGCCCGGCGTGACGCTGCCCCACTGCCGCAGGTTACGCAAATCCTCCACCGTATAGGTTCCGGCCAGCGCGAGAGTCGAGTAGAGCATCGGCGACATGTGTCCCGGATCGAGGAAGAAACGGTCCCGGAAAGGATAATCCATCTGATCCGGATCGTAGCGGAGGAATTCGGTGTAAAGTACTGCCATGAAGTCCGCGCCGCCCATTGCGCCGCCGGGATGTCCCGATTTGGCTTTCTCGACCATCGCTGCAGACAGGATACGGATGTTGTCTGCAACGCGCGTGAGTTCGGATTTAGTAACCATAAGAGATTGTATGCTTTTATATTTTTTATGTATTGGCCTCACAGCCCGGGCCGACATTCGGCGCCCATCCCGGACGAATCGGCCGAATATGCACAACTCGGCCCGTTACCGGCAGAAAATATATGGAAACGAAGGACGAAGCCGAAGATCTTCCTTCTTTCCTCATTCTGCTCGTTCGGATCGAACGAGCGCGACTGCACACCGGTCCCCCGCCGCAGTCCCGCGTTCGGTGGTACAAATTTAATACAAATCCGGTCTATCCGACCTGCTTGAGCGCCAAAAATTTCTTCTTTTCGAACTTTTCCCGGGCATAAGGCAAGGTCACTTCGAAGCGACGCTCTCCCGAAGAGGGGATATCGAACATCGTGTCCATCATGATCGCTTCGCAGATCGAACGCAATCCCCGGGCACCGAGCCGGTACTCGATGGCTTTATCGACGATATAGTCCAACACCTCGTCGTCGAACACGAGCTTCACGCCGTCCATCTCGAACAGCTTTTCATACTGCTTGATGATGGCATTTTTGGGCTGCGTGAGGATCGAACGCAGGGCCTCGCGGCCGAGCGGCTCCATATAGGTCAGCACCGGCAGGCGGCCCACCAGTTCGGGAATCAGACCGAACGACCTGAGGTCCTGCGGCATAAGGTATTGCATGAGGTTGTTGCGGTCCACGGAATCGGCATTCATCCGTCCGTAACCCATCGCCCGGGTGTTGAGCCGCTGGGCGATCTTCTTCTCGATGCCGTCGAACGCTCCGCCGCAGATGAACAGAATGTTGCGCGTATCGACCTGCACGAACTGCTGCTCGGGATGCTTGCGCCCGCCCTGGGGCGGAACATTGACCACCGTGCCTTCCAGAATCTTCAGCAAAGCCTGCTGCACTCCTTCACCCGATACGTCGCGCGTAAGCGACGGATTGTCGCTCTTGCGGGCGATCTTGTCGATTTCGTCGATGAAGACAATTCCCCGCTGGGCCAGCTCCACGTCGTAGGAAGCCACCTGCAACAGCCGCGAGAGAATACTCTCGACATCCTCGCCCACGTATCCCGCCTCGGTAAGTACCGTAGCGTCCACGATGGTGAAGGGCACGTTCAGCAATTTGGCGATCGTGCGGGCCATCAGCGTCTTGCCGGTACCCGTCGGGCCGACCAGCAGAATGTTCGACTTGTCGAGCTCCACTTCGCTCGCCTCGCCCGAAGCATGCAGCAGCCGCTTGTAGTGATTATATACGGCCACCGACATATAGCGTTTGGCATCGTCCTGCCCGATCACGTACTGATCCAGAAACTCCTTGATTTCATTGGGCTTGAGCAAATCCTCGAATTTCAACGAAGTATTCTTTTGCTCCTTGCGACGGGATGCGGCTTCGTCATGCAGCACATCGTTTTCGATGAGCATCTGGTATCCTTTCGCAATACATTTGCTGCAAATATTGCAACCCTTGGACGAACTCAACAGGATCGCACCGTCGCGGCGTTTGGCCCCGCAGAACGAACACGCATCGCTCTCGTTGCCGTAAAGGTCTTCTCCGTAATTTTTAGCCATAGGTCTTTAGTTTTCCTTCGAATTTCGTTCTCGTTCCCGGTCGAACTTTCGGACGAGCCTCTGCCGGGATAAAGTCGAAAACAAACTCCCGTCATCATCTCTACCCGGCCGTCGATCGGCCTCGTTCCGACGTCGCACACCGGAAATATCGAACCGGGTTCTTCATTTATTCCGCTCGGCCTATCGAGCGCCCCGCTCTGCCTCCGCTGATCGGAAACGATGCATTTTCTCTCCCGAAATCGACCGTCCCCTGCAGATTGAAACAGAAATATTATCCCCGCTTGGTCAGCACCTCGTCGATCAGCCCGTACTCCTTGGCCTCCCGGGCCGACAGCCAATAATCGCGGTCGGCATCCTTTTCGATCTTCTCGATCGGAGCGCCCGAATGGGCCGCAATGATCTCGTACAGCTCCTGCTTGGTCTTGCGGATCTCGCGGGCCGTGATCTCGATGTCCGATGCCTGCCCCTGGGCCCCGCCCAGCGGCTGATGGATCATCACCCGCGAATGAGGCAGCGCCGAGCGCTTGCCTGCAGCACCGGCGGTCAGCAGCACGGCGCCCATCGAAGCGGCCAGTCCCGTGCAGATGGTCGCCACATCGGGCTGCACCAGTTGCATCGTATCGTAGATTCCCAGACCGGCCGTCACCGATCCGCCCGGGGAATTGATGTAAATCTGGATATCCTTTTCCGGATCGGCCGACTCCAGGAACAGCAGCTGTGCCTGGATGATATTGGCCGCATCGTCGTAAATCGGAGCCCCCAAAAAGATGATGCGATCCATCATCAAACGCGAAAAGACGTCCATCGTCGCCACGTTCAACTGGCGCTCCTCGATGATCGTCGGCGACACGTAGGCCGCGTACTGCGAGCGGAAATCATGCAGTTTCAGACTATTGATACCGCAATGCCGGGTGGCGTATTTTTCAAATTCATTCATAACCGAACAGTTTGCAAGTTAATAAAAAACATCGGAAGCCGGTTCAAAAATTTTTCCGCGACTTGCCTCCGGTCCTACTCGATTTCCCGTACCCGGCCAACACACGATGCAGGCTCGAATCCGGCAAAAACGAGGGAAGAAGCAAAAAACAGAAGTATGACTACTAAACAGACTTTGAGGGAGTGATTGCAAAAATCAAACCCTCAAAGCTCTGATCGGATACCAATTTTCCGCTGTTTCTTAAATCTCCTTGGCCAGTTTTGCGAACTCTTCGGCAGAAACGGCCTTTTCGGTCACCTTGATCTTGGACTTCACGTCCTCGACCACCTTCATCTCATACAGCTTCTCGTAGATCTTCTGTCCCTGCTCGCGGTCCTCGAGAATCTTCTTGGCGTAATTGGCCAGCATATCTTCCGGAGCCGTCGGCAATCCGTATTGAGCGAACTGGGCCTGTGCCAACGCCTTGGCCTCTGCAGTAGCCTCTTCGGGGGTTACCGTAAGGTTATCCTGCTTGATGAAATATTTCTGGAGATAATTCCAAGTGAACAGTTTTACGAAAGCGTCGAAATCCTTCTCGATCTCCTCCTTGGTGAACTTGCCTTCGTTGATGACGTACAGCCAGCGCTTGAGGAACTCGACCGGCATGGTCAGCCCGGCTTTCTTCAACAGGAAATCACGCAACTGCAACGTGAACAGATAGTCGCTCTCGCGGCGCAGCTCTTTCGAAATTTCGGCATCGACGAACGCCTCGAACTCCTCGGCGGTTTTGACGTTGCCCGCAGGAAAAGCCATCTTGAAGAACTCCTCGTTCAGCTCCGGTTCCGCGAACTTGCGGATCTTGGTGATTTCGAGAGAAAATTCGGGTTTGATACCCTCCAATTCGTTCTCCTTGACCTGCAATACGGCGGCACGCTGCGCCGGAGTCTTGTAAAGCTCATTGACATTGACCTGCGTCTTGAACCCGACCTTCTTGCCGATGAAGGGCTTGCGCTCCTCCTCGTTCATCGAAATCAGTCCGACGTAAGCGCCCTCAATCTTCATATCGCCGTTGTCGAGCGTCACCTCCAGCGCTTCGTCCGCCGTTACCTTGTCGGTATCCACCAGACGGCCGAAACGACGCAGGAAATTGCTGCGGTAATCGTCGTGCATCTTCTTATCGACCTTGATCGTGTAGTAGGTCATCTTATCTTTCGCCGACAGCTCGAGTTTCACCTCGGGAGCTTCGCCGATCTCGAAGATGAATTCAAATTCGGTCCCGTTCTCGAAATCGAAGTCGCCCTGCTCCTCCGAAGGGATCACGTCACCGACATAATCGATCTTCTGCTCCTGCAGATAGTTGAACGCTGCTTCCGAAGCCTGGCGGTAAGCCTGCTCCGCAAGCACGCCCTTGCCGTACATCTTCTTGATCACGCCCATCGGCACCATACCGGGGCGGAAGCCCGGAATATTGGCCTTGCGTTTGTACTCACGCAGGGATTTTTCGACCGCATCGCCGTAATCCTTCTCGCCTACGGTCACCTTGATGAGCGAGTTATTCTGCTCGCGCTGTTCTCTTACGATATTCATATTTCAGTTGTTTTATACGTTACAGTTCGGGTCGGCAAAAGTACAAAATAATTCATTAGCAAGCAACAAACACCCGATAAATATCTCCGCACCGATCCGTTTTTCTTTCAGGAAGGGCTTCGGAGAAGAGCACCCGGATCGACAGCCCCTCCGATCCGTAATTCGGGTGCCGAAATCGACGTCTTTTCCCGAAAAATAGCTATCTTTGTTGCCTAATTATAATAAGGACATACCGGCTATAAACGGCCAACACCGCAGCCGGACAGAATATAAACAATACGAAATCCAATGACAAAAATCGTATGGATCGGACTGCTGGCGATGACGCTGGCCGCCTGCTCGGGACGCACGAAAACCCTCCGAACGGAAACCCCGGCCGCTACCCCCGCCGCGCCGCGCACCTACACCTACCGGGTCATCGAAAGCTATCCCCATTCGACCGACAGCTACACGCAGGGGCTCCTGTTCGCAGACGGAGTGATGTGGGAAGGTACGGGCGAATACGGACACTCCCGCCTGCAGCGCATCGACCTCGAAACAGGACGCACGGACGTAGTGGCTACGCTGCCCCGCAGCGAATTCGGCGAAGGCATCGCGCTGCTCGACGGCAAGATCTACCAACTGACCTGGGAAAACAACAAAGCCTACGTCTATGACGCGGCAACGGGCCGGCAGCTCCGCACTTTCGCCTATGCGGGCGAAGGATGGGGCCTCACGACCGACGGCGAGCGGCTCTACATGAGCGACGGCAGCGAATACCTGCGCATCCTCGATCCGGAAACCTTTCGGGTGCAACGCAGCGTGCCGGTCACCTTCCGGGGTGCCCCGGTACAACTGCTCAACGAACTGGAGTGGATCGACGGGAAGATCTGGGCCAACGTCTATGTCACCGACCAGATCGTCATCATCGACCCCGCCAGCGGCATCGTCGAAGGGGTCATCGACCTGCGCGGCCTGCTCCCGGACGAAGAGATCGCCCCGGATACCGACGTACTGAACGGCATCGCCTACGACGCGGCCTCGGAACGTATCTTCGTGACAGGCAAAAGATGGAGCAAACTCTTCGAAATCGAAATCATACCCCAATAAAATACCACACGACGTGACAAAAAACCGCGACATACGACACGAACTCGAACACCGCATCCTGCTGCTCGACGGCGGATTCGGCACGATGATACAGCAATACGGCCTGGACGAAGCCGACTACCGGGGCAAGGAGTTCGCCGCGAGCGAAAAACTTCTCAGAGGCTGCAACGACCTGCTGAACCTCACCCGTCCGGAAACAATCCGCGAAATCCACGAGAAATACCTCCAGGCCGGATCGGACGTAATTACGTCCAACACGTTCAACGCCAACTCCATTTCGCTGGCCGACTACGGACTGGCAGCGGAAGCGTACCGCATTAACCGGGTCGGCGCAGCCATCGCCCGCGAAGCGGCGGACGCCTTCACCGCCCGCAATCCGCAGAAGCCCCGCTTCGTGGGCGGCTCGATGGGCCCGACGAGCCATACGCTGTCGATGTCGGCGGACGTGGACAACCCCGGCGCCCGGGCTTTCACTTTCGAACAGCTCTCGCAGGCGTACTACGATCAGGCCCGGGGCCTGATGGACGGCGGCGTCGATCTGCTGATGCTCGAAACCGTCTTCGATGCGCTGAACGCCAAGGCAGCGATCTTCGCCATCGAATCCCTCTTCGCCGAACGCGGCATGCGACTGCCGGTCATCGTCTCCGGCACGCTCACCTCGTCGGGACGCACCCTGGCGGGACAAACCATCGAAGCCTTCTACACCTCCGTCGCACACGCCGAACCGCTGGCCGTGAGCCTCAACTGCTCGTTCGGCGCCAAGGCCCTGCTGCCCTACCTGGAGCGGCTGGCCGCTGTTTCGGAATTCCGCGTGGCGGTCTATCCCAATGCGGGTCTGCCGAACGTCATGGGCGGCTACGACGAGACGCCCGCGATGTTCGCCGCCGACCACGCCACGAACGAGCTGTCGCCGTGTTCGCCCAGAACGTACGCATGCACCTGCTTCTGGTTGATAGAATACAGTTCGGAAAGGCGGGTGCGCAGACGAATGGTATCGAGAATGGTACCCGAACCGATCACCTGCCCCTTGGGCAACCCGGTGATTTTTTCGAATACGTAAGTAAGCACGTCTACGGGGTTTGCCACCATCAGATAAATGGCGTTCGGCGCATACTGCACAATTTTCGGCGCGATCTGTTTGATGATGTTCACGTTGGTCTGCGCCAGATCGATGCGGCTCTGTCCGGGCTTTCTGCCCACGCCGGAAGTGATGATTACGATATCCGAACCGACGGCGTCGGCATAGCTGCCTTCGTACACGTTCGCGGGAGAAAGAAACGGCGTCGCCTGTTTGATATCCAGCGCCTCGGACACCGCTTTTTCGGAATTCACGTCGATAAGCACGATTTCCGATACCGAGCTGCCCGCCACGAGAGTGTAAGCGATCGTTGCGCCCACCGAACCCACGCCGATGATCTGTCTCTTATACACATCTGACGCTGCCGACGATCTTACG
>OWIM01000741.1_pt1 | contig 16138 bp, 7 predicted proteins | sample 1732751 | NCBI WGS metagenome assembly OWIM01 (sample SAMN05065749, study PRJEB22554) | human gut metagenome | biome: ENVO:2100002; feature: ENVO:00000062; material: ENVO:00002003 | host: Homo sapiens | place: USA
TTGAAACAGAAGTGCCCGTTATTGGGGAAATCTCCGAAATCTCCTCCATAAGCCCAGAATTCACCTTTCTTCAATAACAAAGAACCCGAATTCTCCACTTCCTTTTCATATCTCGGATTTATTCTCTTTGCAATTCCCTGGTCAACCCAATCCCAGATAGCGGCACCTGCAATGTGAGCATTAGCCTCAATGACATCCCAATACTCCTGCAAATTACCTACTGAATTTCCCATGGCATGGGCATACTCACGCATAAAGATGGGTTTATCACGCTTTTCACGGGCATACTCTTTAAGCTTTCCGGGAGTATAGTAAGAGGGGTCGTTAAAAGCCGACACAGAAAGATCGGTATCACAGAAAATAATGCGTGAAGCATCTATGGCGCGTATCGTATCTGCCATGGCTTTCATATTACAACCGGCACCTCCTTCATTGCCCAAAGACCAGAAAACCACACAAGGATGGTTCTTGTCACGTTGTACCAGTGCAAGAGCCCTGTCCACATGTGCTGACATCCATTCCGGGTTATCACCAAGGATTTTATTGCCTAAACCATAATCGTGACTTTCCTGATTAGCCTCATCCATCACATAGAAACCATATCTGTCACACAGTTCATAAAACAACGGACTGTTAGGGTAGTGCGAAGTACGGATCATATTGATGTTAGCTTGTTTCATCAGCTTCAAGTCCTTTTCCATGGTTTCCCTATCCACCAACCTGCCGGTACGGGGATGATGCTCGTGCCGATTCACTCCCTTCAGTTTAACGGGCTTACCATTAAACTTGAAAGTGTTCCCCTCAATTTCGCACTTCCATATTCCCCAATGTGAGTATAACTCTTCAACCACCTGCTTTCCGTCGTAAAGTCTTATCTCAATATCATATAAATTGGGTTTCTCTGCCGACCATAGCTCCGGATTTTCCAATACAAAGGATAAAGAATAACACTCGACGGATGAAGACGGCAAATTCTTTACGGGAGCGGTCAGCCTTTTCGTCACTTTCTCTCCCCGTCTGTTTTTGCCCTTCAATATCATTTCAAGGTTCAACTTGCCGGATTTATGTTCCGATGAATTCCGCAGCCAGATTCTCGCCTTAAAGTCTGCCGACGAGAAGTCATCCGACAACTCAGTGGCAAACGAATAGTCTTTTATATGAGTCTCAGGACGAACCCACAGCTCTACCGGGCGATAAATTCCACTGAAACGCCACATATCCTGATCTTCCAGATAACTTCCGTCAGACCAACGGTAGACTTCCACTGCCAAACGGTTTTGCCCTTCATTCACATATCGGGTAACGTCAAACTCAGCCGGAGCCATGGAGTTTTCACTATATCCTACCTTTTCCCCGTTTACCCATACATACATGGCAGACTTCACCCCTTCGAAATGCAGGTACAACCGCTTACCTTTCATTTCTTCCGAAACATCAAACGTAGTCACATAAGAGCCTACCGGATTACGGTTTTCATAACTGAAGAAATGCCTCGGCGGCTCTCCCGTCACCCTTGGCTGATCTTTCTTAAAAGGATAAGTCCAGTTAGTATAGATAGGTTTCCCATACCCCTGCAATTGCCAGGTGCCGGGTACGGCGATATTGTCCCATCCGCTAACATCGAAATCACTCTTATAGAAATCAGCCGGGCGCTTTTCCGGGTCAGCAGACCACATGAACTTCCATGTTCCATTCAATGATACAATCTCGTCACATGCAGCCTTCCCGGAAGGAAGCGTCAACGTGGCATGATACTCTTCTTTATTGATTCCTATCACGTTCGGATTTTCCCAATCAGGCAATTGCTGAGCGTGTGCCTGAAACGCGAGACATATAACGGGCAAAAGCCTCCAATATTTTGTTTTCATCATCTTATTACAGCTACAAAACCACCGCGTGGTAAACACTTTATCTCTAAACCGGTTTCTTCGTCCGACAAGGGAATATTTTCTTCAATAGCAAAGCTTCTGTCATCAGTGCCGTCCTTGAACAAAGACACTTGCTTTCCATTTACTGGAATAGCCGCCAGAGGTGCACGGAGCGTCCTCGGTTCATTAGTCCCATTAATACCTGCAATATACCATACATCCCCTCTGCGCCGTGCCATGACAACTTCTACTCCAGGATAACCGGCCAAAAGTTTCGTATCATCCCAGGCAGTGGGTAACTCAGACAGAAGATGTTTTACTGCTTCCGGCAAGTTATCATAAACCGAAGGCCTGTCGGGCATGTGCTGCAAAGCCGATTCGAAAATCACGGGTAACGCAAGTTCATGCCCGTGCGATGTGATATGCGGATGCTGTGAATCGGAAAAAGTTCCCGGAGTATAGTCCATCGGCCCTACAACGTTTCTTGTGAAAGGCAACGTGGCATTATGTTCGGCCGCCCGGTTGGTCAGTATCGGATTATTGTTATACCACTCGGCACCATACACCCCTTCCACCGACATCAGGTGGGGATATGTGCGTTGCCAGCCGCGAGGGATGGTGGCACCATGGAAGTTAAGCATCAGCTTGTACTTCACCGCATCCTCCAGCAAATCCATATAATAGTTCATGGTGGCAACACTATCGCCCGTGAAGAAGTCTACTTTGATACCGGCAACTCCCATGTCACTCAGCCATTTATATTCCTTCTCCCGGTCTTCTTTCTTATTCAGCCGGTATAAAGGGCCGGGACCAAGCCAGCTTGTACTCGAATTATACCATAGCAAGGGTTTAATACCCTGTTCCAAAGCATACTTCACGGCATCCTGAAGGTTGCCTCCATTGCCCATTTCATCCCATTCCCAGTCAATCAGGTCATAGGGCCACTTCATGCGGGTGGCCAGGTCGATGTATTCTTTCACTATCTGATAATCCTTGGAACCGTGGTTGTGCGCCCAATAAATCCATGACACCATTCCGGGTTTTATCCATTCCGTATCCTCCACCTTAGAAGGGTCAGATACATCCGTCACCAGTGTAGACTCAGTAATATCAGCTAAAGAGCCAGCAATAAGCAATCGCCATGGAGACTCCCACACACCACTGAAAGCAAGTTTTTTATCAGCCAGTCGTACCTGATAATTATCGCGATTATCCCCATTATACAGAAAAGAGCCACAATGCCCCCGTCTGATATTGGCCTCCGTAATCAACACAAACACAGAATCCCGTGGCTCTATAAGCGCCGGATATCCCCAAAGATCAACCTCCGGACGGTTGGCAAGCTTACCGTCAGTAGACAACGGGAAAAACTTTTCATAACCCGGATCATATTGTTGTATCCATCTTTTACTCCCTTTCGGCAAAGCGTACGCCGTATATTCATTGATGATATGTTCTTCATCCGAAATAGCTTTAAGTCCATACTTAAATGCAATTCCATCGTTGTACACCCTAAACGTTACCTCCAAAATTTGCCCTTCATCGTTTTCCAGAGAATAAACCCGTTCGGAAGCCTCGTTCACACAATGGCTCCGTTTTCCCGTAATCATCTTATAATCATCAATCACGGATTTCGGTTCTGAAACTGATTTCAATCTTAAGTTACCGGCAAACTTTTGAACATCTGTCTCCAATCCCAGTTCGGAACGAAAAAGAATACTATCTCCCTTGTAATGCACAACGAAAGCGGCTTTTCCATAATCGCCATCCTTTGTTGTCACTACACCAACCTTTAAGGTTCCGTCAGGAGAAATAGTATCAAATGTTCCCGAATGGCACGAACTGATTATAGCAGCTATTACAATCCCCCATATTTTTCTAAGTAAGTTCATAAACATACATATTTAGTTAGTACAACTACCCTTATTTGTTAACCCAACAAAAGTAGGGAAATACCTCTGTATATATTTGCAATTTTAGATAATCCATTTGTGATTTTAGATAATATCGTCCTCCTATCCTACTGTAAAGCAAGAAAAGCCCGAAGCATATTTCTATCGCTTCGAGCTTTTCAATCATTTGCTATTCCGTTACCAAAAACTATCTACCATTCTAAATCCTATCAAAACAAGTGCTAAATTTAACCTCTAACTTTATCTAACTAACTTAATTTTTTTCTACCCTATATTACCATTATTTATCCACCACCATTGATTCGGGAACTAACAATCGTACTGCAAAAATCCCTCCCGCTGTAGTATCCGATTTACTCTGAAACCTAACCGTAATTTTATCTTTCGATTTCAGCAAAGTGGCCGGAATATTATATTCCACATTGCAAAACAAGTCTTTCTTCCATTTCCCGACAATATCCTCCGTAGCGATAGTTTGACCATCCACCAGAATATCAAAACTCCTGCTACCAGACTCAGCTCCCCAATAACGGACCATCAATGAGAGATTCTCATTCCCTTTCGTGGTCAGTGTATATTCAAAATATCCTCCATTACGGGCATCACGCCAAGCCTCACCGGCATGTACTCCACGATGCGAATCCTGAGTTTTCATTGCATGATCCGACTCAGGTTGTTGCTCACCCGATGATACTATATCCACAGTACGCTTGTCAAGTATCATTCTCCCATGCTCTTCAGCTTCCACGGCTTGTTTATATTCCCTGAATGCCGGCTCGGACATTGATAGCCAATACATCATATAGCGGCTATCATGAATTCCATAGAATGGTTCAAGTATCAGATTCTTATATTTTTCCTGAGTAAACAAACCGGGAACAGTAAAACTAAAAGATTTTCCTTCGACAGGCTTCATACTATTCAGTTTATTCAGAATATCACTTCTTTCCCCTATAATATAAGGTGCGTCAAAAAGTGAAACCAACGATCCGTGTGCAATATGCTCCCAACGCCCGTCTCCGGCAATTAATCCGGGCATATTTTCCGTTCCCGTCCTCGCACCTAACAATATAGGGCCACGCATGATCGAGATAGCGTTAGGTACATTGGGCAATTCTTCAATTCTCACGGTCATCGGAGTCTTTATTTCTACCACATCTCCTTTTGACCATTGGCGATCAATGGCTATATAAGAACCTGGCTGCGCATTTTTTGCATAATCAACCCCGTTGCAGACCACCTGCATTTTTCCCAGCTCCACCCACGATGGATAACGTATCAGCAGTTTAAACTGTGTCGCTTTGGAAGGATTAACAGTCAGCGTAGTCCCTTCTTCATTCGGAAAGTCCGTTTCTTGTACAATCTTAATCTTCTTCTCTTTCCAGTTTAATTCAGAAGGTATAAAAAGATTCACATACAAAGCATTATCCGCCGTATCATGGTTATAAATAAACTGCCCGTATTTACCATGATTTTCCATACCGGTACCCACACAACACCACATTGCTTTTCCCGGTGCCGAATAAACACGATAATGCGAGGGGCAAGCAGGTGTGAAATATACATATCCCCCATGTTCAGGATGCTGGGTAGAAAGGATATGATTATACATGGCACGTTCATAAAAATCGGCATATTCCACTTTGGGATGCATGCGGAACAGACCTTCGGTAAGTTTCAGCATATTATTAGTATTACACGACTCCGGTCCCTGACGTTCGTGCATATAATCGGAACATTTTCCTGCTTCGGGAAAATGCTCACCCCGACTGTTTCCGCCTAATGACAAAGAGCGATGAGAAACTACAGTCTCCCAGAAAAATTCAGCAGCAGTCATAAAATCATTGTAATCCGGAGCGGTTTTCGAATTAAGTTCGGCCACACGCTGATATCCCACGGCTTTAGGCACTTGCGTATTGGCATGCTTGTTATCCAGGTTATCAATACGCCTTGCCATACTGTCGAAAATCTGCTTATGTGAGAAGCGCTTCGCCGTATCGAGGTATTTGTGATTGCCGGTCATTTGCCAGGCATCCGCATACACTTCATTCATACCGCCGAATTCATTATCCAGCATACGCTCCATTTGCCGGTCGTCTAAATTAGAAATAACGTCGACGCCCCAGTCACAAAACTTCAGGAAGATCTTTTTCGCTTTTTCATTTTTACCGTAAAGCCAAGCATCCCGCAGTCCGGCATAGGTTTTATGCATATTATACCAGGCAACCCAATAGTTCCATACAATGCCTACATTCCCTTTTCTTATTTCTTCCGCAAACTTCTTACTGTTTGGAAAACCGCAAATAGAGCCGTCACCATTAGCCTGCTGTACACGTGCGAATTCAGAAACCATATAATCCATGCGTTTTTTGCATTCCAGATTACCTGTAGCGGCATAATGAATGGCTAAAGCAGTCAGATAGTGCCCACCGATATGCCCGTCAAGACCGTCTTTTTCCCAGTTACCATACGTTTCCGCTTTCTTAGGTAATCCTGCTTCACGCAGGAAAGGGGCCAGCAGACGGTCAGTATCATACTGAAGCAGAACCTTAACGTTCAAATCACAGGCATGCTTAAAAGGACCTGCGGTTATTCTCACATCTCCCAGAGGAAAAGTGTTCGGATAAAGCGCGTCCTGCGCAGTAAGGCTTGTAGAACTAATCGTTATCAGTAACAATAGAATCCATTTTTTCTTCATTTCTTAATCCTTATTTATTTCCACTTATAATCATACTTCCATATGATCTGACACAATGCAAAAATAGGCCTATTATGTTATAGTCATTGTCAATTTCAGACATTTGATTTTAGATTTCAGATAAAACTTCTCTCGTAGCTTCACCGCAACTCTACCGTACCTGCTCCGTACATTTTTCAAAAGATGTAACATCATGAAAGAAACGTGTAACATCATTATTGGGCTGAGAAAACAGAATGCAGTATGTTTGCGACATAAAATTCAGAACCATGAAAAACATTGCAATCATCTTAGTATGCGCATTGGCGTATTGCTTCGGGGTACAGGCACAAAGTAGTATCCCCCACTCCCAGGCTGGTTTCGACGTAGAAAAGACAGGAATAGCCCAAGGGAAAATAGAAACGGTGACTTATAACTCTAAAACCGTCGGTACGAAGCGGAAAGCATTGGTTTATACCCCTCCCGGCTTCAGCAAAAGTAAGAAATATCCCGTACTTTATCTGCTGCACGGTATCGGTGGCGATGAACTGGAATGGTTCAATAATGGCAAACCGCAAGTCATTCTCGATAACCTGTATGCCGAAGGCAAACTAACGCCGATGATCGTAGTACTTCCCAACGGAAGAGCCATAAAAGATGACCGCGCTACGGGCAATATCATGGCTCCGGATAAAGTGGAAGGCTTCGCCATTTTTGAAAAAGATCTGCTGAACGACCTGATTCCCTTTATTGAAAAGACATATCCTGTAATCAAGAACCGGGAGAGCAGGGCCATCGCAGGACTGTCAATGGGTGGCGGACAATCCCTAAATTTTGGTCTGGGAAATCTGGATAAATTTGCTTGGGTAGGAGGGTTCTCATCCGCTCCTAATACCAAAGCACCCGAAGTGCTTGTCCCTAATCCGGAAGCTGCCAAACAACAACTGAAACTACTGTGGATATCCTGCGGGGACAATGACAACCTAATGTCCTTCAGCGAGCGCACTCACCTCTATCTGCAACGGCATCGGGTTCCCCACATCTTCTATGTGGAGCCGGGCGGGCACGACTTCAATGTATGGAAGAATGACCTCTACCTATTCTCTCAATTGCTATTCAAGCCTGTAGAGACATCAAGCTTCGATAAATACGGCCTTCACGGAGCACGCGCGGAATCCAACGTACGGAATTCCAAATATCCGCAACTGACGGCAGACCACCGCGCTATTTTTCGCATAAAAGCCCCGGATGCACAAAAAGTACAGATAGACCTGGGACGGAAATACGATATGGTCAGACAGGAAGGGGGTATCTGGGAAACAGTAACCGACTCTTTGGGAGAAGGTTTCCACTACTATTCACTACTGATTGACGGAGTGGCGGTAGCTGATCCCAGCAGCGAGACTTTCTATGGCATGGGACGTATGGCAAGCGGCATTGAAGTGCCTTTTGAAGGTGGAGAATATTATGCGCTGAAAGATGTGCCGCATGGCGATATCCGCATGAAGCGTTATTATTCGGAGGTAAGCCGCTCGTGGAGACGCTTCTTCGTATATACTCCGGCAGGATATGACACCCGCACAGACGAGAAATATCCCGTTCTATACCTTCTGCACGGTGGTGGAGAAGACGAACGCGGCTGGGGCACACAAGGAAAGACCGACCTGATCATGGACAACCTGATCGCAGCAGGAAAAGCCAAACCCATGTTAGTAGTAATGCTTGATGGCAATATGCCTTCTGCCGGATTCAGTGCCGGTGCCTTGAAAGCATTCGAAGCCGAGCTGATGCAGGCTGTCATTCCATTTGTAGAAGATAACTACCGTGTCAGAAAAGAAGCAGACAGCCGGGCACTTGCAGGCTTGTCCATGGGAGGTATACAGACACTTTATGCCGGATTGTATCATACAGATTTGTTTGCCCATCTCGGTGTATTCAGTTCCGGATGGCTACCTTTTTACCAGAAAATCGCAGATGACCAATACGAGTTTATCAACAAGAATAAAGCGGCAATAGACTCTCAACTAAGATTACTCTGGATCGCCATGGGAGGCAAAGAAGATATAGCCTACCAGAACTGCCAGAATATGCTTAAAGAGTTTGATACGCTAAAACTGAAATATACATATTCCGAATATCCGGGTGGACACACCTGGCCGGTATGGAGGAATAATCTGTATCATTTTGCACAATTGTTATTCAACAAATAACAAAAGACACATGAGAAAACAATCTATCTTCTTACTCAATACTTACAAGGATTATCACAAATATATCTGATTTTGAAATTCAAATATCTAATATCAAAAGCCACTCATTCTTCGATAGCTTACTTTTGTCGCATGGTGTCTTATTGAACAAATAATAACATAAATATTTACGTATAAAAAAGATTAGATTGGTTATGAAAAGAATTCAAGTCGTTTTATTATTGTTTGCTATTGTCCCTATGTTTGCAATAACAAAAGCAATAGCCGGTAATAATAATCAGCCGAAAACGTCCAAGTTTGTTTATCACGGAGCGGGTAACCCGTACCTGCCATTATGGGAGCATCTGCCGGACGGAGAGCCCCGTGTTTTTGAAGACCCCGACAATCCGGGAAAGTTCCGCGCTTACATCATCGGTTCGCACGATGTCCGCTTCGGCAGTTATTGCGGACCGGACATCAGGATGTGGTCGGCACCCGTAGAAGATTTATCAAGTTGGCGTGACGAAGGAGCTATCTTTACTTATCAAGTAGAAGGACAATGGGATGTGATGTACGCCCCCGACCTTGTTGAAGTGAAAAGAAAGGACGGCACAAAAGAATATTATCTGTTCCCGCACAGCCGCGGCAGAGACAGGGAAGCGATGGTGGCTAAAGGAAGCCGTCCCGACGGACCTTTTACACCCGTCAACCTGACCGCCGACGGCACGAAAACCCTGCCCGGAAGTATTTTGGGATTCGACCCGTCTGTATATATCGAATACATCACAGACCCGGACGACCCTGATTATGAAATCGGATTCAGAGCCTATGGATATTGGGGATTTCAACGCTCATTAGCCGCCCAACTGGATCAGAACACCATGTATTCCGTACGCCCCGGAACAGAGGTTATCCCCTATTTCATGCCGGCAGGCGTCCGCAGAGGCAACAACCGTGGGCCGAAGAATATTTCATATCCGCACATCTTTCCCGGAGAAGACCTTGAAGCATTCAACTTCTTTGAAGCCTCATCCATACGTAAGATTGGAAATAAATATGTGACCATTTATAGCGGACATTCAGGTCCCGATTATGGATTGGGCAGTTCCAACTCCACTTTGCGCTACGCTTATGGTGACTCTCCGCTGGGTCCGTGGAAGAGCGGCGGCGTTCTGGTCGACTCTCGTGCACCAGTGTTAAACCAAGACGGTTCACGCCTGCAAACAACTAATGCAGGACACAATACGCATGGAAGTATAGAACTCATCAACGGACAATGGTACGTATTCTATCACCGCCCGCCCCGTGGCTTCGGCAACGCCCGCCAGTCTATGGTAGCTCCGATTCATGTGGAATGGGATAAGAAACCGGTGTCGGAAGGCGGCAAGGTTTCCATCAGAGCCTACGATCCGTATGCAAAAGATAAAATCTGGACAGCCAAAGACAGCCAGGGGAATGAATACAAAGGAGCGGAAGTAACTTCGGAAGGCTTCCATATATTTGGTCTTGATCCTTATCAATACTATTCCGCAGGATTTGCATGTTATCTCTCCGACGGACGTATCCAACAGGATTCATGGGACATCTGGGATAACCACGCTCCTATCACAAACGTGAAGAACGGCAATATAATAGGATATAAGTACTTCGGCTTCGGCGGATTGAATAAAGATAAACTGGGCCTGAAAGCTTTCGAAGGAACCAAAAAGGGAAACAAAACAGCCTTCAACCTCTTCCTTGCACCGAAAACATCAAAGACGTTTAAAGTGAATGTTTGGTTAGACGGTCCGTGGGATAACGAAACCTGGAAAGGAACGAAGATAGGTGAGATAGTTGTTCCCGCCAATTCGGCACAGGAAACAACACAGTTTACAATCGACGTATCGAAGTTTGTTGACCATTTGGACAAGAAACATGCAATCTACCTCGTTGCAGAAAGCCAGGAGACCAGCGATCTCTTTGATTTAGCCGGATTGGGATTCAGTTCCAACAAGAAGAAAATTGTTCGTCCGGTTGTCCCCAAAGTAAATATCGAAGTAAACGGAAAAGCAATCGAAGTGCCGGAAACTCCTGTACGTTCTACCGAAAGCAATGGTATCACCGGCTATGACATCTATGAGGCTGTCTACAAACTTCCCACCGGAACAACCGGAATACCTACTGTGTCGGCATCAGCGACTGATAAGAGTGTGAAAGTAGAAATTATCCAGGCAACATCGGTTTCCGGAACTGCTATTGTGAAATTCGACTATAAAGGGGTGGTTAAAACATATAAGGTTGTGTTTAGTCCGCTTGCATAAGAAAACAAATAGGTGAAATATATGAAGTAAGATTAATAAAACAGTAGCTGGATAGCTACTGTTTTATTAATCTTCCAATACGGATACAAGCTCCGCCACCCGGCGCTAACTTTATATTCAAAACTTCATTCCGCGTTACTTTCTTTTTCGAAACCTTAATCGTTTCTCTGTTACTCAAATAATGGGCATTCTCTCCATCTTCTACAATTTCCGCTTCATAGTCTCCTTTACCTAAGAAAGACAGCGGCACACGTAAAGTTCTACTTTCTTCGTTAGTTGCAGCTCCTATCAAGAATACTCCATCTTCCGCTTGACGCATCATTACGATATATTCCCCTATTTCGCCATCTAAAGTCTTACTTTCCAGCCAAGGCATTTTCTGTGCAGACAAAAAGCGGAGTAAAGCTGGATATTTACGATAATATTCGGGAATATCCGGAATAATCGTCGCGCCGGAGAAAGTAATCAATGTCCGTGCAGCTTCCGATACCACTGTCGAAGGCACTTCCTGATTGTTATCCGAACGTGTCGTTCTTCCTTGCCGAAGGTCAAACATACCGTTATTCATATCAATCGGGCCGGCTACCATATTTACAAATACCGAAGTTACAAAGGTCTTGGGATAGAAGATCTCGTGTCCGTCCAATTGAGCTTTGCAATATTCACGTGTCACAGCATTGGGCCATGTCCGCATCTGCCCATAGGGATGCACCGGATAATCATGAAAATCTACCAATAATTTATACCGTGCACACATTTCCGTTATACTCTTTGTTCTAATATTCTTCTCTTCAGGGTTTCCGGCCATAAAACCATACTTCACTCCGGCAGCTCCCCACTCCCCATATTGTTTCAAAGTTTCTTCCAACGGATAATTACGTCCTCCCACATCATTCAGATACAGCCAGATACCCACTCCTTTCTGCTTTCCATATTGAATCAATTTTCGCACATCCCTGGCCTTATCTCCCTTAACGGGGTCCGAACCCTGCTCAAACTCAGGTCCATACCAATTGGCATCAAGAACCAGATAGGCAAAACCCTGCTCTGCGGCAAAATCAACCGCTCTTTCCCAGGAAGGATAGGACATTGTATAATTAAACCCTTCCCACTGAGCACCATTCATACGCCAGTCCCACAATGCAACTCCCGGCTTCACCCATGAGAAATCATATTCTCCGGAAGGTTCCGGATTCAATAATTCCACGAGATGAGAATCCACCAGATCGCCCGGCCGGTTGCCACAAAGCACCACACGCCATGCCGATTGATATCCCGCACGAAGCAAATGCGGTTTCGCAGAAACAGAAAACAAGCATCGCCCCTTTTCCGATTTCAGTTTCAAAGGTTCACCCTCATCCAGACAAGCCTCATGTACAGCCAGGTATAAATCTTCCGCAGCCTTCACCGTCATCACGGGCAAGCGCTCGCCATCTGTTTCGGTCAATCGTTCCGGACCGATATTATGCCTTTCTCCATTATAATACCACGCGGTATAGTCGCCTGCAAAATTAAAAGTGGTAAGTTCCAGTGCAGAACCCGCCCCCTGAGGCAACACATAGCGAAAAGCCACACCTTCATTATAAGCCCGCGCCACTATCTCCAAAGCATCCGATGATTCCGCTTCATTCACAAAAGACAACTTCATCTCATTGTATTTATCGGGCACTACGGCACGCTTTCCCCACAGAGGCTTCCAAACAGAATTCACTTTGTTACGGATAACCTTTCCCATTTTCCATCCTTGGGAAGGAAAAGACACCCCATCCTCTGTTTTAAATCCCAATGCAGAAGCCTCAATCACTTGTTTACGCTTCACAGATAGTTGATAAGTCAGCTCACCGGCATCCGTTTGAATAATCGCTAACTGTATCTTTCCGTCAGGCGAATCAACCGTACATCTTTTTTCACCGGCATAACAATATGTTCCTATCAATAAGAACAACAAACACAATTTTCTCATAATCCGAATTTATCACATCAATAAACTTTATTAAATACCGGCTTCATTATAAAGCTGAATTCATAATTACCGTACGGCAAGCGGTATTGCGGATAAGCGATAGCTCCCCAACTATTTTCACAAGCCAGCCCCAATTGAGCCTTGTCTATGCAAATATTCGTATAATCCACCGGGATTACTTCCGGCGAATGACGCTGATCTTTATTCAATCCGTCGTCCAAAGATTCAATCGTATAGTTCAGAGCTGATGCCGAGAACGGGGCTTCCGCAACAAATTGCAACCCGGAACCCGCTTCGTTCAGTTGTCTCCACCAACGTATATCAGTCTTAGTACCCGTTTCCTGCGGACGGATATATGGGTAGAATTGTTCAGCCACCGTCTGACGGTAAATTCCCAAATCTGTTGCATGATTGCGGTCCGAATAGTTTTCCACAGGACCTCTGCCATAATAATTGATTCTATAGAATTCGTCAGGCATCTGCATCTGCATGCCGAAGCGGAACATATCGGGCACTTTCTCTGCTTCACCGGCAGCCATTTTCTGAGTAACTTTTATCTCACCTGCATTATTTATCACATAAGTCAGATATAGTTTAGCAGAGACATCCGGCATTTCATATCCGGCTTCAACTACAACCGTCCCATTCTCCTGCTTGTTGGTAAATGAAGTCCTTTTAAGTTTGGGATTCAGCCATACCCTGTATTTGTGCTGCAATCTGGCACCATAATCATTGTCAGTAGGCGCACGCCAGAAATTAGGCACGAGTTGTCCGCCATCATTCATCAATTCCTTGCCTGCAACCTTATATCTGCTCAGGAAACCATTGTTCTTCGCAAACTCGATAATGAAATCCTCACCTTCAATAATCAGATAATTACCATCATTATTATTCACGGAGGGAGCAACGGATTCTATATTTGCTTTCTTTACATTCACTAATGCCATATCGGGTGCCTTATAGGGAGTGACGGACATTTGAGCTTTTGCAACAGTAAATCCGGGAGATAATAAGGTTTCAGCCTTTTTAAGTTTATAAGATACATTCAGCAATAGTTCCTTGTCTTTATACGAGTTTATATCGGAGATGTCCAGTTTCAGTCTTGCCGATTGTTGAGGAGCTACATCAAGATTGCCAACAGTGCCGGCTTCTACCAATTCACCATCTGCCAATAACTGCCAATCCAGATAATAAGCGGAAAGATCACGGAAGAAATTCTCATTGAAAATATTGATTTCACCTTTGGCGAGATCGGCAGGAGTTGTCCATATATCCTGATAGAAATAAGCCACTTCGTATGCATGCGGATTAGGCACGCGGTCGGGGCTGATTAAACCGTTGTCGTTGAAATTGTTGTCCGAAGCGTCGTATTTGTTGAAATCACCGCCATAACCATAGATATTTACTCCGTCTTTGTTTTTCCAGTGGCAGGATTGATCTACAAAGTCCCAGATAAATCCGCCCTGATATTTCGGATATTTGCGGATGATGTCCCAGTATTCTTTGAATCCTCCCTGTGAATTACCCATAGCGTGTGCGTATTCGCATTGGATTAACGGCTTTTGGATGTCGCCTTCGCTATATTTGATACAAGCGTCGTAGTCATAATACATCGGGCAGAAAATATCGGTGAATTCGCTGGTTCCTGCTTGTTCATACTGTACGGCACGTGTCTTGTCTTCGTTCTTAATCCAAGTGTAGCATTCCTCAAAGTTCGGTCCCATGCCGGCTTCGTTGCCCAGTGACCAGAAGATGATGGACGGATGGTTGTATCCGCGTTGTACATTGCGTTGGTTACGCTCCATGTGAGCTTTAGCGTAACTCGGGTTCTTTGCCAGTGTCTGATCGCCGTAACCCATTCCGTGAGATTCTACGTTGGCTTCGGCCACTACATACAGACCATATTGGTCACAAAGGTCATACCAACGGTTGTCGTCCGGATAATGACAAGTACGTACAGCGTTGATATTCAATTCTTTCATCACTTTGATATCCTGCAACATACGTTCGAGAGAAACGACATAACCGCCGTCCGGGTCCATTTCGTGACGGTCGGCTCCTTTGAAGAGTACCGGTTGTCCGTTTACGAGTATCTGTCCGCCTTTCAATTCAATCTTGCGGAAACCTACTTTAACAGGGATTACTTCTACTACGTTGTTGCCGTTTTTCAGTGTAGCGGTCAGCGTGTAGAGATTAGGCGTTTCGGCAGTCCATTTGGCCGGGTTGGAGATGGATAGGGTAGTGTTTAATTTGCCAGAGCCTTTCAGGTCGGCAGTTGCTACACTGTTACCTTGAGTATCTGTCAAGTCCAAGGCAACTGTGCCGCTTCCTTTCAGATCAACGGCTATGTTCAGCGTACCGTCTTTATATTGGCTATCCAAATCTGGAGTGAGGCGAATATCCTGGATGTATTTCTTGTCACGTGCGTAAAGATAGCAGTCACGTCCTACGCCAGAGTAGCGGAAGAAGTCCTGATCTTCCAGATAACTGCCGTCGCACCAGCGGAATACCTGGAAAGCAATCACGTTTTTACCCGGTTTCAGGTAGTTGGTCAGGTTGAACTCGGCTTCCAGTTTGCTGTCCTCGCTATATCCTACGTAGCGTCCGTTCACCCAAAGGTACATGTTGGAAGTTACCGAGCCGAAATGTGCAAAAATCTCTTTGCCTTTCCAGTCAGCAGGAAGGATGATTTCTTTCCGGTAAGAGCCTACATGATTGTTTTCTGTCGGTACTTGCGGGGGATTGTTTTTGAATTGGCTTCTCCAGGCATATCCTACGTTGACATAGATAGGGTCACCGTAGCCGTTCAACTCCCAAACACCGGGAACTTGAAGATCATCCCAACCTTTGTCGTTGAAATTAGTCTGGTAAAAGTCGGTCGGGCGTGCGTCTGCGTGTCTCACCCAGTTGAATTTCCAAAGACCGTTCAGGGTCATGAAATTCGCGGAATTTTCTTTAATGCCGGCTTTAGCTTCATCAGCCGATGCGAAAGCAAAGTAATTAGTGTGCATAGCGGAACGGTTTACGGAATTCACTTCCGGATCTTTCCACTCGTTGAAGCTTTGCGCTTGAATTGCTGTCAGTCCCAATGCAGCCAAGCAGCAAGAGAGTAGTTGTTTCTTCATGGGTTTTTTGTATTAGGTTTGAATTTCGGGAGTCAAAGATAGGGAATATTTTATTCCTGTCTCTTATACACATCTGACGCTGCCGACGATCTTACGCGTGTAG
>OWIM01000784.1_pt1 | contig 15352 bp, 34 predicted proteins | sample 1732751 | NCBI WGS metagenome assembly OWIM01 (sample SAMN05065749, study PRJEB22554) | human gut metagenome | biome: ENVO:2100002; feature: ENVO:00000062; material: ENVO:00002003 | host: Homo sapiens | place: USA
TGCAGCGTAGTCTCGTGGGCTCGGAGATGTGTATAAGAGACAGCCAATATTCACCTTTATCAGTTAACTCTCCAGTTTCTCTGTCATGCATTGCATTATGTTCCTCACCTGATAGGGCAATCAGATTCCACTCACACCACTGGTATTCTGGGTACTGTTCCACTGGCCAAACATGGTGTGCTGTTGTTGCCTCTACTATCCGCCCATATCTCCTGCTCTCTCTGCATAGATATCGGTCTCTTCGCAATATCTTTTCTCTTAATCGCTTCCAGCGCCTTGATTTATAATCCATGTATTTCTCTCCTGTCCCGCCCCCATCTCCCGCAACGAGGCACGGCATATATACCCCTTCTGGGGTATGCTACGGGTTTGGTCAGGCTTTCCGCGGGCCTGTATGTAATCCGCTGTGCGGGTCACATCACAATCATCAAGGCTGTATTACAATCAGCAACCTGTTCCTATTTCTGCTACTCAACGCTTAGACGCCTATGGTTGGTCTCCGTTGCCACTCCGCCACGCCTCACATACTCTGTTCACAGGGACCGCCTTGATAACCACGGTACATCTCAACCCCTCCGCTGGTGTCGTCAGTCGGAACCGTTCATCTTTATAAGGCCGGGGTCAGCCAACAATAATTTTCTTCGCCCTGCCGCTTTCGCACAGCGCACAGGGAAGGCCCTATGTAGGGGACTTACCGAAACCGCCCCAATGCCGGGACCATGCATCTGGTGCCACCGCCCGCCTCATGCGGCGAGGAGCGGCGTATGTGCGCTTTCCGCTTAATTGTCACACCACGTCGGGCAGTTTTCAGCGGGATAGCGCGGTTTTGACTCTCAAAGGCTGCCATTCCACCCGGAGTCAGCCAGTTATGGCTTACTGGCAGGCCGCTGGTGATTTCACTGGCAAGATACGCGACCCCGATTCGCCAGTATAGTGTCTTTCCACAGTCAGCTCCTTGGCCTTTGGAGCACATTGTCTAATGCCCGTAAAGGGCGATGTTGCCGCATGGAGGGCGAGACCCTCCGGCCCGAATGTGTGGGCTGATGCGCTCGTGCGGCGTATGTACCCCGGCAAGCGCCGGGGTTTAGGAAGAAATAGAAGAAGCGAATGGGAGCGCAGGGGCATACGCTCCCACACTCCCATTGTCGCATAGTTCTTATTTTGTGCGCACCATATGTTGTGAAGGCAAAAAGTTTTTTCACAATATAATGAAAGGTTAACCTTCATCAAAATAGCCTAAACTTACATCGTAATATTTTGCAATTATCGCAAGATTCGATAGCGTTGGCTCGTGTTCTCCCTTTTCATACCCTCTCAATGTGTTCTGACCCAATCCCATCAGTTGCGATACAATATCAGCACTTTTCCCTGGCTCCTTTTCTTTCCTCAGGCGCTTTAGCTTATCCTTGAACTCGTCCATCCTACCACCATCCTTATAGTCCCTGTTGCTCCATTGGGCAGTCAAAGGATACTCTTTTTCTCCGCTTTCCTATTTCCTTGGATTCACAGTGGTCCACGTCTCCCACTCTACGGCATCCGGTATCCAATAGATGGTTGCAAAAGGGCGCATCCTTGGAATTATTGATACCTCGCCAGTAGACGCAGGTTTTCTCCTCGTTACAGATTTCGACCATCCTGTCCGCCCTCCCCGTCGTGGATGGAGCCCTCCATCTCAATCAAAAACGCCGCATTTGTAGCCAAATGCCACAGGTGAGGAAGGCCGCTCTCCTGATCGCACTTCTCCCCCTTGAGATAGGCTAGCCAGTGCCGGTAGAGCGCATCCCGGTAACGTTGCGGCTCCACCTGCCGCCAGTTCTCTGGGTCGTGATACTTTGCGTTCCCGTACATACGGACCGCCGTCACAGCGTCGATTAGACTAACAGGAGTAAGCGTGGGGCGAGGCTTTCCTGAGTCTGCTTTGGCTTGCTGGTCGCCAAGCAAATTAAAGTCCTTATTTTCTGTGCTCACAAACTCTACTTTCTCTCCGTTTGGAAGTTTATGTAGGCTCATTCCGCACCTCCGATGATTTCGTCAAGGGTGACGGTTTTGCCGGGGTGGAGGGAGGGGAAATGGTCTACGTTTAGCTCTATCGTCGCACCAACAACAGAAATGGCCCCAGATTCGGCTTTCACAATCGCTTTTGCACATGGCCACAGTGTCTTGATAGCCTTCGCCCTCTCCACCTCCTGCTGGGTGAAGCGGGGCTTGCGGATGATGCGGTCGGGGTGGTTGATAATATTGCACACTTGGTCAGCATCCATCAGCGTACCGATATTCGTTCGTATGGTTCCATACAAATCTACATAGGCATCCTTGTATGAGCCAGCGTCAAACTTCTCTTTCGGCTCAACCCCCAGCACCTCGCAAATTTTTGGCTTGTCCACGTTGGCCTCCTCCTTCGTATATGGCACCCAGCAAGTGCCGTCCTCTTTCCTGTAGGTGTTACTTTTTCTCATTTAGCCATCCTTTCTTCACCTTTCGGAACCACCACCAGACTTTGATTCTATTCCAGAGTGTTAATTTCATATTGAAGTGCATTTCCCGGATCGGCAGTGTTTTCAAATCACCGCTTTCCTCGTCCACTTCATCCCTGTAATCCAGATTTACTTGAACGACTGGGATAGTACCCATTGGGTTCCCGTCCTTGTCGTATATGTTAATAATAGTTTTTCCTTTGTCAGTTTCCATGGTTGGCCTCCTTGCCCATGCGAGCGCCGCAGTTAAGACAATATTTGTGCCGTTTCTCCACATCCTCATTTGCAAAAAATTCCTGATAATTGCACTCAGAACAATGAGAGTAATAAGACCATTCTCCCGTCATATGATCAAAAACCCATCTCCCGTGCCTCACCTCCACCACGTCAGCAGCGGGGATACTATTTAGTCGCACATCTTCCGTACAGTATCCACAATATTCTCCATTAGAAATCATTTGAGCGTTTTCAAGCATCTCCTCAACATCCGCCCTCTCGATGTACTCCTTCATTTGTTCGTCTCCTTCACAATGTAAAACGCAATTTGAATAAGTCCTATCCCAAAAATAAAAACTGCTGCGGCCCAATTCAGCGCAGTATTGCCAGTTCCGTTTATCCCGCAATAAACATTCAGTGCCGCCAGAAAGAAATCCATGCCAGCGAAAAATATCATTCTGAGTCTCCTCCTTTTTCATCCTGCTCCCTCCGTAGTGCGGCCTCAGCATCCTCGCGGGTCAAAATCTCAAATGACCACAGAGTGCAGTAATCATCTGTTCCCGCGTGACCACACCTGTACATCCAGTCTGGCTTTTCGCCAAGGAGATGGAGTTCTGCCGTTCTGACCTCCCAGGCATCGCCAAAGCGGTCATAAATTGTATCGCCTATGGTGTACTTCGGGATTTTCCCCTCCTGGTCCGCCTGGGCCAGTTCCCGGAGGCGGTCAACTGATATCCCAAAGGCGTCCTCGATAATTTTTGCAAAGTCCAAATCAAACAGACTGCACTTGTTCACTTTTCCAGCCCCTCCATTCTGGCTTTCAGTTCGATGATCTCCTCCGGCTCCAACCCCGTGTCCTCGTAGGCGGCGAGGCGGTCAAAAATGTCCTTAAACTCCACGCCACACTTCATCCCTACAATTATTTCAAGCTTCCCATTCTGATAAACGACGGTTTTTACAGTCAACCGTTCCATGTCAGTCCTCCAAACTCACCGCAAACTCGTCTACTTCTTCTACGGACTCACATTCTTTTTCTTCATAAACAGCATCATCCCCGTACATAGCTTTTTCCTCTGCCTCTTCCGGAGATTCCGCCTCAACATAAGCAAACCCGCTAAACGATACTTTGTATTTCAATTTCAGTCCTCCTTATGCCTCGTACACGGCAGCCAATGTGCAAGCCCTCATAGCCTCGTCAAACGCAAGGGGCGCGTAGAGCGGTGTTTGCAGGGCATCGAGCATATCAGGTCAGCCATGATGATGGGCCTCCTCTCCCTCTAGCGGGCGCTTTACCCGCATGGTATTTTTCAGTTTCTGCCGCTTCAGTTGAAACCGCTTCTTGCAGTACATACAGGTTTCCTTGCGGTTTCCATCCCAAATTACAGGGACCTTTCCGCCGCAGTGAGGACATACCTGATAGCCAATCACAGGTTTATTTGCCATCGGCTTCTCCCTCCGGCGGGCGGCGGTAGGCGAGCCAGTCAGTGCCATAGTTGCGCTCTATAAGGGCACAATCGCCATTCCATACGCCAAAATGTCCCGTTATAGACTTCTCTAAAATCCTCCACCTCTCCGGCGGGTCAGTATACTGGCTTGGCTTCAGGCACTTCACCCACACCGGCTCCCCATCCATCTCCCGCAACTGCTCCATCGTCAGCGCCTCGTTCGGCGGGGTGAGGGTGGGCAAGTGCTCCACTAGATACTCCGCAAGCCATTCCGCAAAACTCCCTGTTTCCGGGTCTGTGCGCTTGGCCTCTATGATGAGGTCAAGCATCGTTTGCTTGTCAATCGCCCTTGCCATCGTTCAGCGCCTCCTCAGTCGCAATCATCTCGATTACTGGAACGACCTCAAAATCTCTGTCCCATGAAGAACATCCGCTTCTGGCTTGTGCTTCAGAGCGATATGTCTTGACAGAAACATCTTTCACTTCTGTAATCGGGCGGAAACTGAAATGTTTGGAAAGGCCACACCAAACCTCGGTTCGGTTCCTTCGCATAACTACATACCGTTTGCGCTCAATTCGCATCGTTCAGCGCCTCCAATCTCTCCATCACCATCTCCACGGCCTCGTCCGTCATGGGCGCGCCACAGCAATAACAAAATCTGTTCTCGTTCTTGAAAATAGGGGTTGCGTTACCCGCACAGTCTGGAATGATATGGTCGCATCTTGAACAATACAAATCACCATTTTTTTCAATCCACTCACCCTTCCACACCTTTTCCACTCGCTCCCGGCTTATTTTCATGTTCTCACCTCAATCTATAACTACCAGCACCACCGCAGGGCCGTTTACTGAGACCGTCACATCTTGGTACGGCTCTGCGATGTGTGTTTCTACGCCCTCGCGCTTTCTTAGTTCGTCTACCAGATCGCAAGTCTTAAACTCAGATAACTGCTCCCGGCTGACGGGGCGGAGGGCGTCAATAGCCATATTCAACGCACCTGAATCCTGCACAGGCACAAAATATTGAGTATGGTTTTCAAGGGTTTCAATCGCTTCTTCCCGCGTCATGACTTGGCCTCCTTTATAATTTTGTTGATTTCTGGCCTTAATTTTCCACGTAATTCCACCCAGATTGCATTCTCAGAAAGTTCATGGGTCAGAACCGGACGGCCAAGCGTTTTTTCAATAAACTTATGCAGTTCGCCTGCTTCACAAAATAAGTAACTTGTATAGGCAGAAACTACTAAAAGTTCGTGCTTTGTCGTTCCATCCCCTCCAGCATCTCCATCTCCTCCGCGCTCAGAATCGGCGCGCGGGTGTTCCAGGCAAGGCGGGCGCTCTTATTGTCCCCGCTCATTGGCCCCAGCATCTCGCACGCTCCGCATTTGACAAGATATCCTCCCGGCAAGATCTCCACGACTTTCGCTTTCCCTGCGCAGAATGGACACGCCAGCAGCACCTCCGCCTCCGTCAGCCGTCGAGCCGCCTCTTTGTCGCCCAGCAGGGCACGCTTAATATCGTCCATATGGTTCGTAATGTATGTATTCATTCATCACAACCTCCCATCCAGCGCCGCGCTCAACCTGTCGGCGTTCTCCAATGTACGGTTTTTCAGATAGGCGTTTTGGGCGGCTTCAACTGCTTTATATTTGTCGGTCCAATACCTCCCCATTTTTGACCAACTCTCCATCTCTTTCTTAGCTTTTTCGTAAGAATAAGTCATCTGTCCCTTTTCCAAAACTGCCTGTTCCACAGATAAAACTCCAGTTCTTATATCACGATACATAGATCGCAAAAATTGAAAGGCAAGACAATTTGGAAGGGTTAATCCGTCTGGCATTGGACCACCCTGTTGGGCTTCCCGTTCGTATGGAAAAACCATAATAATCTCTCCTTTGTTACCGCTGAAACCGTTTGTAACCAGTGTGCGGTTACGCCTTTAAGCATACTCCCACAATGGTTTCCGAGTTTTGTAACCGCGTAACCAAACTTTTTTTCTTTCAAAAAATAAAAATTATGTGTACGCAATTTTTTTATTTTATAGAAAGTATTAAAAATGCGGTTACAGCGGTTACAAGGTTACACCTACTAAGGAAGTAGGAAATCTTCAATGCTGTCCAATTCATCATCAAAATTAGACATTTTGAGCCAAACACACCTTAAAACTCGTCCATTTATTCGTTTTGGCTTTGTTGGTCTGCCATCGCTTGCACAGACGATGTTACCAGTATTCTTGGCCCAGCCAAGAAAAGCTGAGGCATTGTAACCCTCGTCGGCCAAAATTTGATCGAACTTGGACCGGATAATATAGGCGTAGTCATCGTCCAGATCACCCCACACCTCACCCTGGTGAGCATCTGCGTCTAACCCAAATCGCGCCTGGTTGATGTTGATAAAATCATAAAGGTATTGAAGTGCCCGCCCATTCTGGTTGACTGTCTCCTTAGAGACAAGATAGGGGCGAATATCCTCCGGGCGGAGTAGAACACCATCCTGGAAAATCCATTCCTCGGTAAGTCTGTCAGCCGCCAAAATGAGAGCTGCTGAAGCCGTCTGCTTGTCCATCGTATCTCCGGTCTTCAATGCGTCCTGCATGGTCTCCTGTATGCTCTGAACGCGCTCGAAAGCTCCGTCTTCCATGAGGTGCGCTACAAACTCTTTTCCAGCAAATCCATAGTTGCTGTAAAGTGTGGTCGCCACCAGCTTAGGGTCATCAAACAGATGCTCCGCATGGCAATCAATCTCAATTGTTCGGTTAACTGCCCCCGCTCCGCTGTTAGGAGATATAATAGGGAACTCACCTGTTGTGATGATGCAGTTGCGCCAAGTCGGGGTTTTCTGGAGTCCTCCTTGTTTCCGTCCCCTGGCACGGCCCACACCCTCAGACAACTGGTAAATCATCCTGTCGAAGTCCTTGCGGTTGTCCTTGATTAGTTGGAGTTCATCAATGATAAGTGGAAGAGAATTACAGAACGCAGCGCCAAGCTCTTTACCAACCTCCGTGGCGTTAAATGTCTGGATGTACTTACCTATCTCTGGGTCGGCCCATACGCTGGCGGCAAGAAGAAGGCCTACGGTTTTACCTGTTTCCGTCCCGCCCCACAGGTGGACGAAAAATGGTAAACAATTACACGGCTTGACCAGAACTGAGGCAAAGGACGCAGCCAGAACAATACGGGCAATTACATTACCGGGAGTGTTCCCTGCCCTTACTGCCTTGACGGTATCCAGCCACACGTCACGTCTTCCATGTTCCTGGATACTTTCAAAGCGGGTCCTGTACTCTTCCTCTCCGTCAAAAACTAAATCTTCTACATACGGAGAAAAGCCATAGTCGTCAATCCAGCCCAGCCGCCCAACGCTGGACACCTCCGGGATCTGATCGTAATTAAGTTGTTCCACGTCAGCCAAATATCGGATCAGTGGCTTGCTCGTCTCACTATTGACCATAATTCCATATTTTGAAAGCCCAATTATAGACCGACTGTCTGAAATAACGTTACGATCCTCTATGATGGTATTCCACCGTTTTCCAAGGCTGAACGCCAGTTTGACTTTGTGGATTCCTGTATCGATATTGACTAATCTCTGCACCGGCATAATCGGATGATAACAAGCTACGACCTCAAACCCAACCTTGTCTGTTCCGTATATTCCGGTGTCTGTGGCCGTCCAGCCTCCACAGTCTAGTTCTAAGGCCTGTCCTGTGAAGTCTGTCCGGTTAAAGCCGGGAGTCACAGTTCCGCTGACAGTCTCAACATAAGCTTTAAATAGGGCTGCCAGATTTCTGATTCCGACTGTTTGAGCCTGGACAGACATGAGCCCTAAAAGCTGCTTCATCTCAAACTTGTTTTCTTTGTGCGCATACAGGTATTCAAATGGCTTTGTGGTCGTTAAATAGTCATCCCGTGTGTAAGAGGGGATTTCATCCAATGCTCTTTGCCTCCCTTCTCAATAAAGTCGTCAAGCCAGTATTCGATATACGGGAGGCGCTTGACGGCCTCGACATATAACGGGTGGTAATAGGCATCATCGCCCTGGCGGACAGGGGGGAAAACCTCCAGAACATCCCTCCAGTAATGCAACTCAGAGGCCATATACCGGAAGTTTTCCTCGGCCTGCTCCTTTCTCCGCTGTTCCTCACGACGAGCCTCCAGCGCCTTTGAATGGGCAGTTCGGTCCGGTTTATTGGATGTGAGGCCTAAGCGGAAGTCTGCGTTTAGTCTAAGTATTGCTTGTTTAAAATTTAGGTCGAATAACTTCATTGTAAAGTCGATGACAGAACCATGTGCCCCACATGCAAAACAATGAAATCCGCCTTGTCCATCGTACAATTTCAGGCTTGCTGTATTATCTCCTTGATGGAATGGACATTTAATAAATCCGGAGCGGTTGGCCAGAAATCCATAGTGCTCTGCCACTTGCCGGGCAGTGAGCATCCGGCGAATATCGGATGCCATATCCATGGCTTCACCCCCGCTTCAACCGGTCTCTGACCCAGTAATAGAGGGTACTGTAAAGGATTTGCGCCGTTTCTGATGGTTTGCAGAAGATCACGGTCAGGTTGTATTTCGCTTGCCAGGACATAAGAGATGCGAACAGGCTTTTCGGCTCCAGCCGGGAGCGGTAGTTGTGGAGGAAGATGTCCGTCCAAGTAGCATTTTCCACCACAAGAAAGAGCTTCATCCCTCTGGCCTTTGCCCGGATCATTTCTCGCTCGAACCGTTCCCGGCCCACAGTAAAATTGCCTGCAATCTCATCCAGATTTGCTTTGCGCTCAAAGGCAATCTCGTCTTCAAAAGTGGTATTGCCCAGCATGACAGAGTAGTCACCGGTTTCCAAAGCACGGCTCTTGTGCTGGATGTGGTTCTTGTCCAACCACGAAATCAGGTGACCATTGACTTGCTCTCTGCTATCTGCTATTACCACCAGCTCTTTCAACTTCTGCTTGATCTCCGCGTCTGTATAGTGGGTAAGCATTCGCCCACCTCAGTTCCATGGGAGGTCTCCGTCATCTTCGATGTCCTCCAGCTTTGTCAGCTCCTGCCGCTCTGGCATTTTACCTTCCCAGGGAGGCAGCTTCTCTGCCCGGCACTGATCGAGAAAATATTGGACTTTCAGATAACCACGATCATCCTCTTTTAACCGTGCAGCACCTACAGCGCCAATCCAGGTTGGAAGAGTAAAATCTCCATCGTCAATGTTGAAAGAGTCAAAGAAATCGGTCATATTTTGATTGAAATATTCATTCTTGACAATGTAGTGGTTGATGGTGATATTGCTTCCGTTTGGCCGAATCCCGATCACCAACATGGGATTTCCTGCTTTGCTTTCTTTTTCTTCTACACTAACAATTTCCACCCGATAATTACCAGGGAAGAGGCGGGGGCGTTTTTCCCTCTGATAGCTGTCCCAGTTACTCATTCTTCAAATCCTCCTTGCAGATTTTATAATGTTTGCAGGTAAGGCAAAACCCATTACAGGTCTTGCGGCTCTTGATAAAATGAATCCACCACTTAGGCATATTTGCTCCTCCAGTTCTGGCAGTACAGGTCCACCAGATTTGCTTTATCCAGCCATTTCATGAACTGCCGGACGATGGTTTCAATGGGCTCGGTGTCCTCCGGCAGATATGCCTCCCGATACACATAGCTGCCGTCGCTGATGATGTACTCAAATTCCCGGACCTCCGGGCATAGGTAGAAGTACATGGGGTGCTGGGGACTGTCAAGGTATTTTCCTACACGGTATTTTGTGCTGAATTTTGTATCGTAGATAACCCCAGCTTTCAGAAAGTCAAGGATTCCGTAGCACACAAATTCTACGCCATCCACCACTAAAGGCCGGGATGCCTTGACCTGATACTGGCTCTGGGTGATGATTTTGCAAATCTCCACCACCGGCCTGTACCATTCCTGATCTTGGGTAATATCTGCCCCTTCACTGACCGCGTGGACCATATTCTCAAACCGGATACCGTCCAGCATGGCCTTTGACTGGGGCTTTTTCTCCCGGCGCAGGGCAGAGAGAAATTCCTCACGATACCCACCTTTGAGGGCGTATTGCCAGGAAGACAAAAGGCTCTGCGTCAGCAGAAACTTATTGCTTTGCCCACTCATAGGCTTTCGTCTCCTTGTTGTAGACGATCCCCAGTTCTTTGATTCGCTCCGTTAGCGCCGCTTTCAGCTCCCGCTCACTGGTCAGGGCATGGGTCAGTCCTTTGATTGCACTCATGGCCTCGACCACATTTTCCGGCTTCTCAATGGTCTCAATGGCCAGCTTCCCAGCCGCCATCGTTTCCTCATACTGCTCCTGATGAGGCTTAAGAGCCTCTTTTTCGGCGGCGATATTTTCCTTGACCTTGGCAAACAGCTTCGTCAGAAAATCGTTCGGCTCTCCATCCTTCAGTTCCGGGACCTTGACCAATCCCTTGATACCGTAGGCGCTCTTGGCGTTATAGTTCATGGTTGGGGTAAAGCCCAGATACCGTTCGCCGTTGACGATATGAAGATAGGCCCCCAGGTCGGCAGGCTGCCAGACCAGCGTTTTGGTGGACCCCTCGCACACGATGTCATAGAATACGTCGTCGCCCTGCCGATCCTTGGAAGCGTGGAACAGGAACACTACATTGAATTTCTTGCGCAGCTCGGCGGAGAGGCGAAGAAACTCCGTCTTGACAAAACCATAGCCTTGCTGGCTGAATCCGCCACTTTTCTTACTGGCAGATGGCTCATTCCGCATAGCCCAATCCTTCATCAGATCAATCAAGGCCCCGCAGGTATCGATGACTACCGTCTTATAGTGCCCCTCAAAGCTCTTAATGTCAGACAGCAGTTCCTCATAGGTTTTGACCATGGAGCTGTCTTTTCGATGCTCTGGCTTGACACGGGCCATACCCTCATCAGCGTCTACCAGAACCACATCCGGTGCGGACAGAGACAGTGTAGTTTTGCCAACGCCCGGAAGGCCGCTGATAATCATGATGATGTTTTTGTTGGAAAAATCCATGTTTTCAGGCTTGACGATCATTGATCTTTATCCTCCTTAATTTCTACCAGGTCAAATCCCTGGATTATAATTTGGGAAACGATGTATTTTGCTGTCATCCCGGTCTCTCGCGGGAGCTGCTTCACCAATACCTCCGCATCTCTGTCCAACTTGACTACTCCGCAAAATGACGGCTCTGGCCGGTGGACGGTCAAAATAATCTTCTTATCCATCTGGCATCCTATCTCCCCATTTTTCTTCTTCGATATATTCTTTTTGCTCGTCACATCTGTCAGCCTCGTATGATATGGCCCATGTAGGATATCCGTACCGCTGAATCGCTGTAACGTCTGGATGTTCAATGTCACACATCACAGCGCCCACCCTACCAGCAGAGAGCACATAAAGATCATGCTAGACACCACCAGGCACCGCCTCACAATGCGGTTCATGCGTGCCTCACGCTCCCGGCGGCACTGATAGCAATATTCTCTAGCGTCGTGGTTTCGCTCCACCAGAGAGCGTCCGTCCTCAATGTACTTCACTTTTTCCGCCTCTTTTCTATAAATTCCGCCACAGCGAGGGCGGTACAGATCACGATGCACACCATGCACACCACGGATAAAAATTCAAACAATTCTGATTCCTCCCAGTGTCATCAAATAGAACCACTGCTCCTGAGTAAGGCGTACCTCCTGCTCGTCCAGGAGCTTTGAAATAGAGCCATCGCCGCATCCGATTTCATGGGCAAGGCCCCTTTGCGACAGCCGGTGCCGCTCCATAGCCCGCTGGGTAATGCGGCGGACTGTCTCATTTGGAGTTTTCATTTCTGTCCTCCCGATCCAGGATTCTCGCCATGACTTCGGCTAAATTCCGAACCGTTTTAAGCAGCTCCGGCACATCAACTCCATAATGATCCCGTTCCAGATTGTTCATATGCCTCCTGGAATTCCGGCTCTGCGTCCCAAGATCCTGAATGCTGTCGTTCTCTTCAAGCGTTTTTTTCATAAAATTTTCCTTTCCGGCTTGACAGAGAACAGATGTTCTAGTATGATGTATCTATCAAGCCTAATTGGTGTGGTCAGTTAGGTTTGTGCCCTGGTCGGCGCGTCACCGCTGGCCGGGGCGTTTTTATTGCCCGCCTTTCTCCTTTGTGGTAAACTATTTTGAAGGAAGGGGGTGATTCTATGTTGGATAAGAAAAAGGTCGTCCATGATCTTGCTTTGGTGTATGCCCAAGAGAAATACAGAGAATACCTTATGAGCACACCAAAAGAAAAACGTCCATATCCGTCGGAGGTAAGCCAGCTTGCCAAATTTTATGAAATAGGTGCTGCTTGCCTCGCCAATCAAACTGTCGAGATTCTAAACGCTTATCTTGATGATGAGGGGAACCCAATCATTCCTGACTAGCCAAAAATGCCTCATACAGCTTCATGAAATTCCTAACCCCAACAGCACGGGCATTCTCTTGAAGAACAGAAAGAGCTTGCGCACGTTGCAATGGGGTGCCGTTTACTGCATACAGTTCTTGGTACGGCTTATCTGTTTCCAAAAAGTCTTGCTTAGTATAATTTTTCATCGTTTCTCCTTCCAGCCTCGTCAGGTGTGCCACCACCTGGCGGGGCGATTTTTATAACAGGTTTGGTAATCGGTTTTCTTCTCTCTGCCCATAGTTATATGCCAGCAGAATTTGTACAGCGTACTTTCTGGAACCGGATGATCTGTCCACCTGTGCGTCTCTAATTAAGTCATTTGGATGCTTCCTGCTTAGTTTTTGGATCAATATATCCTCTTTCGCCTGTTCTTTGTACGTCCGAAGGAAAAGGCCAAGCCCCTTCAAAATTTGCGCCTGTGCGCCAGCCGGGTCCCCGTTCCACGCGCCTTTTATAACGCGGATATACATCGCATACAGTTCGTTATCGTTAATTGCAAGAAACTCGTTCCATAGAGTGCTGACTGCTACAACAGCGTTTTTAGCCTTGTTTCCGGTCCACGAAATTTCGAGGCCGTTAGCCTCTGTAATCCTCTGGAAATCGATTGACTGTTTATCCCCATAGTTTCCAAGGACCCGTATTTTGTCGGTCAGTGTGACGCGGCTCGTTGTCCCTCTCTGATTAATGAACATATTTGCTGCGTCCATCTTTGTCATTCCGTTATAGACCCGGCACTTTACGCAGAGATCACGACCGGCGTTTCTGGCCTTTAAAACCTTCATGGTCATCTGACCGTCGAAGCAGTAATACTTTTCATCGATCAGAGCAACGCTGATAGGCTGGATGAGATTCGGATCGAATGTACGCATAATTTTATTGAACTGTGCCCGTCTCCGATTTACGTCTCTCTGGCCGAGGTCGTCAATCAGAATATCCTTTGTGTTGAGGTCTAAAAGCTGAACTTCAATCTTCTGTGCCATTCTCATTCACCATCCTTACCATGTCCTTATATTTAGTAATGACCTCAACGCCTCTGTCCAACTCTCTCATAGCAGCATCACGCCCAGCAGGGATATCAAGCATTTCCCGATGGACAAGAACCATGTGCTGCTTTAGGGACGCATCCAACGCTTTGATAGCCGTGTGGATTAGCTCTTGAAATTCTGCCACAGTGAAGGGTGGAGTCGGCTCCACCGGCGCTACCTTTGGGATTGGGCGAAGGATCGCCCTCACTGTGTCCGTATCGCCTTTTTTGATAGCTTCCACAACCTCGCGTTTTTTTTCCTCTGGAGCATTGCGGATTTCAGAGATAACGGACTTGGGGGCTTTCACAGAACCGGATAGGACGGCCTCTTTGATACCAGGAGAAACCTTTTCGGCCTCATCAAGTCCGCGCCCAAACTCTACAGCTCTTCTTACTTCGCTTTCTTTAATTCCGTGTTCTTTCGCTACAACTTTTCTGGCCTGAAACATCTCTCCCGAACTGTTTGGTAATTGGTCGTTTTGGCCATTTACCACTTTCACATACTGATTTCCCCGAAATCCATCGGCGGCTCCATGCGTTTTGACAAGCGCATCATGTTCTTCTTTGAGAAGGTAATCGCGTTGCGCCAGTGTCACATTCCTTCTCCCCAACTGGTTCCGGCACATCCAAACAATAGCGGCCCACTTATCAGAGAAGTCCATCTGCTTCACTTTGAAAGGGATTTCAGGATGCTTCTGGACAATTTTGTAACGGTGGTGGCCGTCAATGATAGTGTTGTGCCATACCACCAGCGGTTCCCGAACTTCTCCATCCGCAACAATATTCTCTTCCAGTTTGGAGAACTCGTCTGCTGACAAAGGCGGTATTTTGTCCCGAAATTCAGGGTCAATTGTTAACTGCCTCAATTTTAAATTTCCTCCTTGTATTCCGTCCCGCACCATGCTAAAATACAAGGTGCAAGGACTTGTCCTGTTCTTCCGCCCTCATCCGTGCGCTACCACGGGTGGGGGCAATTATTTTGTTGCTGACAAAGCCACACTCAAAATAGTCTGTAAGCCGGATAGTCTTTCGTTTACGATTCGCTCAATCCCATCCGCTGCCAGCTCCTCAACCTCCCGAAGCTTGTAAGTAGGAAGGTCTCCCCGTTTGTACTTTACCAACAGCCCTGGCGAGATGTTATAGGCCCAGCTTCCAGTTTGCTGATTCTGTACCCCAAAGCCAAAGGGTGCCCTCTGCTCCTGGAGCGCCCGGTACAGCGTGGGTGTGGACCAGCCGATGAACTGAGCCGCCAGATAAACCGGCACATTTGAATGTGATAGGATCTCCTTCTCCCCGATAGGTGGGGTCTCTTGCTTCTTCATGGTTTCCTCCTTTCTGATCGTTTTATTGCCGCTTCCTTCATATTTACCTCCGTTCCCTGTCGTGATATACTGGCGGAGAAGGGAGGTGAAGTTATGAAAATTCCACCGTTCGCTGATTTCAAACAAAGTATTGATTTTGAAAAGCTCACCTACGATTTAACGGCAATAGCAACACAAGAATTAAAGGAGTCGAGCACTTTATTTACTGCCAATCAATACCGATTTTTAACGAGTACAGTGGCAACTATGTCGCTGGCTTTGTTTCAGCAATACCATCAATGGCTTGCCGAACAGCTTGACGCATAACCTCGTTTGGGTCGTATTCGTGATTTCGTTGGCCTTGTAGTGCAAGTACGAGGTCAGCGATTTCTTTTGCCTCGCCTTTCAAAACGACTTCCATCCCTATCTGTCTCTTATACACATCTGACGCTGCCGACGATCTTACGCG
>OWIM01000826.1_pt1 | contig 14582 bp, 14 predicted proteins | sample 1732751 | NCBI WGS metagenome assembly OWIM01 (sample SAMN05065749, study PRJEB22554) | human gut metagenome | biome: ENVO:2100002; feature: ENVO:00000062; material: ENVO:00002003 | host: Homo sapiens | place: USA
AGATGCAGCGTAGTCTCGTGGGCTCGGAGATGTGTATAAGAGACAGGTTCTGATGTCCGCTGCCGCCGCCTGCGGCAGAAAAAGCGCCGCCCGTCGCCGCCGTGCCGTTCCCCGAAACCGCAGTTTTTTTCGCAGCTTTTTCCGCAATATTTTCAGCAGCTTTTTCCGCAACATCTTCCGCCGTATTTGCAACCGTCGCATTCTCTGCCGTTGCAAACAAATCCGGCATATCGTCCGCCGCCCCGTCATCACCGCTGCTGCCCGCATTTCCGCACCCGTTAACATTCCGCCGCCGTGCCGCGCCGCCTTTGGCGCCGATGTCGCGCATACGCTGCCGTTTCGCAGCCATATCCTGTTGCAGCAGCATAATATAGCGGCTGATGTTTGCTACCGTTTCGTCGACGGCGGACAAAGGCGCCTCTGTAACCGCCCCGGCGCCCATATCCGCAGCCCCGCCTGCCGCTCCCGTCGCGCAATCAAGCAGCATCTCCAGCAGCAGCCCCTTCTGTTCCCGGGTCAGCCCCGCAATAATATATTTGAGATTGGTATGAAAAATAATCTGATCCATTTGTTTCCCCGTTGCCACGAATTACCCCTCGCGCACAAGCCGGCCGCTCCCGGCAGCCTGCCCGCGCAATCCGCCGCCCGCGCCGAAACGCCGGCAGCCAGTCTCTCCGATAGTCCGATAAAAGTAGTCCAAATAGTCCGATAGTCCTGAAACGGCGCCGCCGGTATTTTCCGCACACGGCGCCAAAGCTCCCGTCCCGAAACAGCGCTCAAACACCCGTCCCGCACACGGCGCCAAAGCCTGCCCCTGCATCCGGCTCCCTGCACGCTCCGCACACTCCCGCGCGCGCCCTGCATACAGCCTGATATATAACCCTGTATATACTGCAAAAATTGGGCTTGACTTTTAGGCACTTTTAATATATGATAATTAATACATTGTCAATATTAAAAAACATACTTGGCAAAAAAAATTATTCTGATAGCGTAGCATAAAAAGGAGATATTACTATGGCAGATTTACAAACAATCCGCAAACGGCTGGAAAAGTATATCTTGGACAGCAACCACACCTTTCGCGAAGTATCGCTGAAAATCGGGCGCAAGGACTCATACATCCAGCAGTATGTCAAATACGGCTTTCCCAAGCGGCTGAACGAAGTCGACCGCAAAAAAGTCTGCCAGCTGTTAAACATCAGCGAAAAAGAATTGATTGACGACGAGCTTCTGCAAAGCGGCGCCGCCCTGCCCCCGCTCTTTGAAAACGACGACCTGACCGGTTCGGCGGCGGATTTTGTGGCGATAGACATCTGCGCCGCACGCCCCGGAACCGAGCTCCGCGACAACGTCGTCGGGCGTATGGTGCTGAATTTTGCAGAATTCGGCAGCTGGTGCGCGGGCAACCCGTTCAGCCTGCGTTTTATCCGCCTCGACGGCGACTATATGGAACCGACGCTCCCCAACGGCAGCCTTGTTATGTTCGATTCCGGCGTCTGCGATTACAGCGGCGACGGCATTTATGTTATCGAAACCGGGGGCGACGTCCAGATTAAACGCCTGCAAAAAACCGCCGCCGACACCTACGCGCTGAAAGTCGACAGCCCCCGCTATCAGGATTTGTACCACAAAAAGAACAAGGTGAAAATCCTCGGCCGCGCCGTCTTCTGCCTTTCCGGCCGTCCGTTGTAACCTGCCGCGCCCTTGCCGGCTGAGCCCGTTCCTTCCGCCCGGTAAAATCCGCACGCACACCGGACCGCCCGCCGCGCCCGTCCCGAGTTATCAACATCGTCCATATATTCGGCTATATAATCAGCACTTTTCTGCCGCATTTTGCCCATCGGCGCCAATGCGAAAATATTGAAATCAATATACGAAACACCTATATATTATGAAAATTAATATACAGAAAGGGAAAGTATATGAATATCAAGCAGAAAATCGCCCGCCTGAAACAGCAAATCCGCCTGCGCGAAACCGCCGATGACGGTTATTACCTTTCGCGCCAATACAAGGAAGACGTCCGCGCCCTCTATGAGCTGGAAAGGCAGCTCCTGCCCGCCGGCGCACCGCGGCAGCCGCCCCGGACTTAAATCCGCCTTGCTGCCCCGGACTTAAAAGCCCCGTTCGCACAATTCCCTCAGCCAGCTGCCCCGGACTTAAAACTGCCTTGCCGCCCGTTTCCCCCTGTCTAAAACAGGCCGTTGCCTTTTGGGTAAAGATATTGGCGCAGTCTTTCGCCATACTCCCCGCATCCCGCAGCCGAGCCGTGAAAATCCGTATCTATAATATAGCCGTACCGGCTCACGACCACCTTAACCTGGCACGTTCCCTGCGCCACCTGTGTCCGATATCCCGACGTTGTGCCGTCGATAAACATCGTGCCGAACTGTAACGCCGTCATCGTCATATGCGTCGCTTCTTCATACGGCGACTGATAAGTGTAGGAAGTCGAATAATTCCAAACATAAACCGTCCGGTCGCGCAGACGCACCTCGTTGTCCGGATACCCCAGCACCGCAAACGCCGTCTGCACCGGCTGATTGCGCAGCGCCGCCAGCCCCTCCTCCATATATTTGAGCGTACACCCGCTTAAAAACAACATAAAAATCGCCATAATCCTTTTCATTGCCTTGCCCTCCGAATACAAAAAAACGGCTGCCTGACTATGAGGCAACCGGGAGGTAGCAGTCCTGTTGTTAGCATAGACTTTATAACCTTTAAACCGAGGTTCTGGACATACGTTATAACTCCCGGTTAAAATGGATATAGTCAAATTCTCCGTATTTTACAGAGCACTATAACAAACAATAATACCTAACAACAAGGGTATGCTACAACCCATTCTCTACAAAGATACCACAACATATACAAAAATCAAGCAAAAAATAAGCACCTTATTTAAGGTGCCGGGGAGTTAGCAGTCACGTTGTTAGCAATGACCCCAAGATATTCATATATACATCAAGGGCTCCCCGACCATAACGAAAACGGCCATAGCCGGGGATATTGTTACATAAATAAATTATATAACGTTAACGATACATATCCAATACCGCTAACAACAGAGATGCTACTACTCTGGCAGTGTTTAGCCCCACTGCTTACAAACAGCATATAAACCTGTAACTCAAAAGTCAAATAAAAAAAGCCGCCCATACAGGCAGCTTTTCTTTCGTTCGCCCTCCCGTTACGGGAAAGGCGCTAGTACGGGTGCTTCGCATAATACTCTTCCGCCACCGCCGGGAAATTTTCCTTGAGCAGCGACAGCGCCTCCCAGCACATGGAATGAAACGCGATGTATTGCCGCACGGCTTCCGTTGCCCCCAGCTTGACCAGCTCGACTTCCGCCTGCCAGCACATGCCGTGTTCGGGACTGTAGCGGGAAATCAGTTCCTTTATCAGCTCCCCGTTGCCGCGGTTAATCAGCGCCACCTGCGCGTCGTCGCTGAGCCAATAGCCCGCCACGTACTTTTTGACCGCCGCCGGCGTCGCAAACTTGACAAAGCTCACGTCGTCCCGGTGCCGGAATTGCGTCAGGCAGTCGTCCAAACTCTTGCTCGCCAGCACTTTAAACAGCTTCTGTTCGTTCTCCGGCGCAAAGCGGTAACCGCCCATGCAATACAGATGTTCCACATGCAGCTTGAGCCATTCCGCGTCAAAATTGCGTTTCCACAACACCTCTTGCGCTTCCGCCGCCAGCGGGCATGTCATCAGCAGCAGCTGGATAAGATCCCGGTCGTACGACGTCAGAACTTCAACCTGCAATTCCGCCGGCAGGGCTTCCGCCGCCAGCGTTTCCATCAGTTTGCCGAAGTCTTTGGCCTTGGCCGCTTTTTTGCGAAACAGGCGGTAAAACCGGTACACGATGGTCTTAAACGCCGCATAGTTGCGCTCTTCGACAATCTTTCGTTTCACGTTTTCGCTGATAACCCATTTGTTGGCATACGCCGCAAACAAAGACGGATTGTCCCGGTGCAGCAGGGCATAAACCTGGTCGTCGTTTTCCAGCGGATTAAACGCCAGATACACGCGCACCGCCTCGTTGCTCCCGGTTTTAATCAGATATTCCGGGTCGGCCAGGCGGCGCATTTTGGCAAAGTCGCGCAATGCCTCCACCTTATCGCAATGAATAAGGCAACGCTGGGTTTCCTCGGTCAGGCCGTAATAGTTAAGATACGTCAGCCGGATGTCGGCCGGGGCTATTTGGACAAAAACCTTTTCCGCGTCTTTGGAAAAACGGAAACGGTTGATGTAGCTCTTAACGGCCGCGGGAGAAAAATGCTCCAGCAAAACCAGTTCTTCATGCAAATCCAGGGGATGTTCACTTGTCAGGCTCTCAAAATAAGCCTTTAGCTCATTATCGGCATTCCGCTCGATAAGGCTGATAATTTTGTTGTTCATAATAGGAATTATATAAAAATTAAACACTAGAATTATATCACTCTGCCCAGATATATAGACAATATTTTTCAATTAGTCAACCCAAAAAAAATTTGACTTTTGGCAAAAAAGGATATATCTTATCAGGTAAATAATATGTTATGGAACAGATAAGGAGCAGATTATGCTGAACAAGTCATACATTTTGGCGGGACTGGCGGCGTTGGCGCTGGCAGGCTGCACCCGCGAGGTCTATTTGCAGCCCGTGCCGTGCGAACCGGAATGCCCAAGCTGTCCGTGTTTCGTCGGCGCTTCCGAGTGCTGTCCGGAAACTGCAGTGCAGACCGTCGTTACCACCTATCAGGTTTATGACGTTCCCGCGCCGACGGTTACTTATATCCCTTGCGACAATGGCGTCCGCCGCTGCCGCACCGTCTGCCGCGAAGTCCGCGTCGAACAGTAACCCGCCCGCGTACACGTCCCCATACCAAAAGATACCCGAAACCGTCTGGTCTCGGGTATCTTCATAAGCGGTGCTTCATCTCTCTGAATCCTTCTGATGGGCTCCAGAGAAAAAATATTGCTTTTTCTTCTGACTCCACCCGCCTAAATTCTGCCTGCGCTCGCACGCCTGCAGAAAATCCTCTATGTTTCGCGAAACCGCCGCTTCGTGCCCGGCACTCGCTGCCAAACCTCGCGTCCTCCGCCTTGCCGCGCCATCTCTGCTGCTCCGCATCCGCCCGGCATTCCGCGCCCTTTCCTCTTCGGACCGGCAGCCGCGCAACCTGCCTTACTGGCGTTTCAGCCGTAAAATCAGCCCGCGGTACTCGTTCACAAAATTATACTCTTCCTCCGTAATCTGCGTGCCGATAATATTATCGCGCTCCCGCTGCAAAACGTCTACCTGCGTTTTCATCTCAAACGGCAGCCGCCGCTCGTCGATTTCCGTAGATAAAAACGCAATCGTTTCATCCAGCCGCGCCACGCGGTCATAAACGTCATACATGTCAAACAGCTTTTTCACCCGCACCAGAAAAGCCTGCGGCTCCCAGTTCATGCGCTTGAGCTGCTGTTCCAAAAATCTCGGGCACGGGCTCGGAAACGCCCCGTTGGCAAATTCTTCCAGTTCTGCGGAAGCCGTCGGCATTTTCATAATTTCCTGCACCGTCAGCAGCAGGTGCATAAACTCCGTTTCGTCAAACGTGCGGGATATGCGCGTTATCAAAAACCGCGGCACCTGGTCTTCAAACACCTTCTTCTGCAGGACAACGTTGCTGATGGCAAGGTAAAGGACAAAACTCATGCCGGCGGCGTACAATACAGGCTTCAGCAATTTGCGCTTCGCCACGCGTACCAGCTTTTTCCTTCTGCTCATCTTTGCCATAACAAACGAATTCCCCCGTTAGATTCGCAGCTATAATAGGGGATAAAAATAAATTATGCAACAAAAAAGAATTCCGGATGAATAACCGCCCGGCCGGGTTGCATCCGCCGCCCCAAACCGGCATAACCCCGAACAACGCAGCTCCGAACAGCGTAGTCCCAAACCAGCGCCGTTCCAAACAGCGCAGCCCCGAACCAGTGTCGCTCCGCGCCCCCCCGCATAGCCTCAAAACCCTCGCTGTCCGCCCCTGCCTGCATAGCTTCAAACAACGCAGCCCCGAACCTGCGCCACACAGCGCCTCGCTTGCGCCCCCGCGTCCGGCTGCACAATCTCAACACCTTCACAGGCCGAGCCCCGGCATCAACGCCGATAGTTCGCCTATTCTCCGCCGGCACAAGCCACACGCGCCGGTTCATACCGCTCCGGCATATCGTCTTCTTCCGGCAGCGCCCGTACCTCTTCCGCTTTCAAAGCCCGGAACCCCTGCGCCACGACATACGTTTCGGGCGACTTTTCGCGGCTTGCGTCCGGCTTGTAATGGCTGACCTTGGCAAAGTTCTTTTTCATATCCGCCAGCAGCATGCCTTCCGCGCCGCCCTGAAATACCTTGGCGATAAATATCCCGCCCGTCGCCAGCACCGTTTTCGCAAACGCATACGCCGCCTCAACCAGCCCGATGGTGCGCAGATGGTCTGTCTGCTGATGCCCGGTCGTATTGGCCGCCATATCGCTCATCACCACATGCGCGCGTTCGCCGCCCAAAAGCAACAGTAACCTTTCGTCCGCCCCCTCTTCCGTAAAGTCCTGGCAGACAAACGTCGCCCCCTCCAGCGGTTCGGTCGGCAGAATGTCAAGCCCGACCAGCTTCCCCGTGCCTTTAAGCTTCGCTGCCGCCACCTGCGACCAGCCGCCCGGCGCGCAGCCCAAATCGACAATCACCTTGTTGCGGCCGAGAAAATGGTATTTTTCGTCCAGCTGAATCAGTTTGAACGCCGCGCGCGACCGGTAGCCGAGCCGTTTTGCCTCCGCCACGTACGGGTCGTTGAGCTGCCGCTCCAGCCACCGGTTTGATGACGAAGTATGGTACTTCGCCTCTTTGAGCTTGACGGTGAGCATCTTCCGCCCCCGCACTTCCTTTGCCGATTTCGTCAGTTTTGCCATAGCCCGGCCTCCGTTTTCGTTTCAACCCCGGTTTTCACCCGGTTCTCCGCACATTCTTCCGCTGCCGGCAACAGCACCCCGGCTGTGTCCTCCTCCGGCTCATTCGCGGACAGCTCTGCCGGCTCACCCAAGCTGCTCCGCTCTTCCGCTGCCGGCAACAGCGCCCCGGCTGCATCTCCTGTATCCTCTTCCGCCGCCAGTTCGGCCACAATCGCCTCCTGCGCGCTTTTCAGCGACGCCGTCAGCTCCGCCTCACCCAGCGCGCGGAATATCGTGCGGAAAATCACCAGCGCCGCCACAAAAATCTTCGCCCGCTGCGGCCCGATATAAACCGATTCCGCGCGTTTGGCATACGACAGCGGCAGAATTTCGCCGATAACCCTGTCCAAATCCGCCGTCGCCACCGTAACGCCGTCGGACGCAAATTTATCATACTTCGGCATCTTTTTAATCAGCGACACCAGCCTGAGCGGCGTTGACGACGTCGCCACCAGCGCCGCCTGCCCGTGATAGTCAATGCCCGCCGTCTGTGCAAAAAACGGTTCCAGATATTTAAGCACCGCCTCTTCCAGCGCCTTTGCCCCGGCTTCGTTGTAATTCGCCAGCCCGAACATCTCGGTTGCGTTGCGCGCCCCGAGCGGCACCGATACCGTCGCCAAAATCTCCGGCGTTGCGGCGTTTGTCGCCAGCGTTACTTCCGTCGAGCCGCCGCCGAGGTCATACACCAGCAGGTACTTTTTCCCCGCCTGCGCGTTCAGCCGCGCCCCCAGAAGCGTCAGCCGCGCTTCTTCATATTCGCTGATAACTTCAATATCCACGCCGGACGTCCGTTTCACCTCGGCGCGAAACGCCGCGGTATTGGTGCTCATCCGGCACGCCGCCGTTGCAATCGCCCGATAGCGCCGGACGTTATAAAGCTTTAGCATCTCCGCAAAATCCATAAACGAACAGATGGCGCGTTCCGTCGCCCGCCGGCAGAATTTGCCGCTTTCCGCCAGCCCCTCGCCGAGCGCCACATGCTTGACGTCGCGGTACACGGCATTCCCCGCCGTATCCGCAATCAGCAGCCGGTTGGAATTGGTGCCGAGGTCCATCGCCGCCACGCACGGCCGCCCGTCATAATCCGCCATGTTTTCGCTCATCTCCCGTTCCATCGTGCCATTTCGCATCATCTGTACCGTTTCGTTTCTTTCCATCACCTCGTTTTTCTCCGTTCTCATCGTCCCATTCCTCTATCTTTTATGCTTATACTGCACATTTCCGCCGTTTCTCCGGTCGCTCTGCCCGCCGCTGCCCCGCCGGTCAAACGGAAACCTGCCGCTGCGCCGTTTCTTTTTGCCGTGGCCTGCGGCGTTGACGCGCCGTGCATGCATCATATCCAGCAAGATTCCCTCGCGGATGCCGCGGTCGGCAACCGTAATTTCCGAAATCGGCCAGAACGTCGTCAGTGCCTCAATAATCGCACACCCCGCAATCGTCAGGTCGGATTTGGACTGCCCGATGCACGGGTGTTTACAGCGCCCCTCCGGCCCCATGGTTTTGATTTTGTTGATGGTAAAGTCAATATCCGGCGCCGAAATCGCAATCCCGTCCACCGCCGAACGGTTGTAACGCGGCAGTTTCAGGTGCACCGCCCCGATGACCGTAACCGTCCCCGACGTGCCGATAACCTGAATTTCCTGATTGGCAATCGCCTCGCGGATATGGTGCTTGTCTTCAAATTCCTGCAAAATCGCCTGCGTGCGCTCCACCACCGTGGAATACTCGAGCGTGCTCATCTCATGCCCGGCAAAGGCCTCCGAAATCGTAACCACGCCGTAGGGCAGCGACACAAAGCCTTCGATAAACGTTTTGCCGTTGTCCGTAACCCGCGCCAGCGAAATCTGCGTCGACCCGCCGCCGATGTCAAACACCAGCACGCGCTTGATGTTGCGATTCAGGAGCGGCAGGCACCCGACCACCGACAGCCGCGCCTCTTCCTTCGAAGAGATGACCTCAAGCTCAATCCCCGCCTCGCGCTTGGCCATTTCCGCAAACTGCGCCACGTTCTTCGCCCGCCGGCACGCCGCCGTCGCTACAAAGCGCGACGCCGCAATCGGCATATATTCGTCAATAACCCCGCGGCAGATTTTCAGCGCCTGAATCGTGCGGCGCATTGCCTTGGGCGACAGCTCGTTGTCCTGAATAATCCCCTCGCCGAGGCGCACCACTTTGGAAAAAGTTTCCACCACGCGGAACGATGTCGTCGTCGGCGTCGCCACCACCAGCCGGCACGAGTTGGTGCCGAGGTCAATCGCGGCGTAGTTGTTCTGCGCCAGCCCCGGATTGCGGTCGCCCTTGCGGATTTCCCCGCGCGTCCGGTCGTACTTTCCCTGCGCATTAACATACTCCGCACCCCGACCGCTTTCGTTTTCCCTCGCCGCGCCGTTTCCGCCTGCCCGGTCGGTTCCGTTCTCCCGCACGCCGCCAAAACGTCCCGTCGTTTTTTTATTTTTATTCTTTTCCGGTAGTCCGTTTATTGTTTTCATTTGTTCTCCATTATCGCCAGCCCGGCACGCCGCTTATCCTGTCTGCCGCCTTTCAAACCGTCCCGCGCGCAAATTCCGATATTCCGCGCTCCACTCCTGACATCCCGGACACGCCGCCTATTCTCCGAACATCTCCGCCCGGACAATCTGGCGCAGCTCGTCTATGCAGACCAGCTTGTGCTTCTTCGGGTCGACATAATGCCAGTACGCCCAGCCGTTGCAGGTCGTCGAGTCCTGCGCCGCCGCCCCCATCTGGTGGATGGAGCCGGTTTCCCCGCCAAACTTGACGGTTCCGTCGGAACGCACCACGGCCTTATGTTTCTTTTTCTCATCGTATAACACATCTCCCGGAGAAATCAAGCCCCTTTCTATCACCGCGCCGAACGGTACCCGCGGCAGCTTGCGCTTGCAGGTATATTCGAGCGCCGCGCTCTCCGGGCTGACTTCCACCGCCGCCAGACGCTCCCGCGCCCCGCGGATGTAGGTGGCGTCTTTTTCAATGCCGATGAAATTGCGTCCCAGCCGTTTGGCAACCGCGCCCGTCGTGCCGGTGCCGAAAAACGGGTCAAGGATAACGTCCCCGACGTTCGACGACGCCATAATCACGCGATACAAAAGCGCCTCGGGTTTCTGCGTCGGATGCAGTTTCTCGCCGGTTTCTTCGTTTTTGAGCCGTTCTTTGCCGGTGCAGAGCGGAATTTCCCACGTCGAGCGCATCTGCACGTCGTCGTTCATCGCCTTCATCGCCTCGTAGTTAAACGTATATTTCGCTTTCGGGTTCTTCGTCGCCCAGATGAGCGTTTCGTGCGCGTTGGTAAAGCGCGTGCCTTTGAAGTTCGGCATCGGGTTAGTCTTGTTCCACACGATGTCGTTCAAAATCCAGAACCCCAAATCCTGCATGATGTAGCCGACGCGGAAGATGTTGTGGTACGAGCCGATGACCCATATCGTGCCGTCTTCTTTGAGGATGCGGCGCGCCTCGCTCATCCATGCCTTGGTGTAGCGGTCGTACTCGGCAATGCTCTCAAAGCTGTCCCATTCTTCATAGACGCCCTTGACGTCGGTATTGTCGGGGCGTTTGAGCGCGTCGCCGAGCTGCAGGTTATACGGCGGGTCGGCAAAAATCACGTCCACCGAATTGTCGGCGATTTTCTTCATGGTTTCCACGCAATCCGCATTAATAATAGTGTTTAATATCGTTTCCAAATTATAATTACTCATCACGCATCCCTGCTAAAGTGGTATTGCCGATACCTTAGACCCGATTTGGTTAGCATAATCTTAACAACCGGAAACTTTTTTGCCCCCGTTCCCTACCCGCCTGAAAATGAATCAAAATTTATTCCCCCTTCTCCGTCGCATGCCCCGCGCCCCTGCCCTTATTCCCGAGTGTGCGCAACACATTGAACATAGGGGAAATTTTATTCTTGTCAGACCGTAAAAAATATGGTATAATCAACTCACTAAAATAAAAATATCTCTATTATTAACCCGAAACAATGTCCTTGCGGCACTGTTTCATAAACAAAAAAAACATGAAAACAAATCATCTGTTTCTTTTGGCCATAGCGCTGATAAGCTTGCTCTTCACGGCATACGTCATTATCGCAATTATCAGCATCGCCGAAAATCCGGTTTGGGAAACTGTTCAAACCCATTTGACAACCCTGCCGCTGGCACTTGCCGTTATGTGTTATCTTGCCAAAATGGCCGATGACATCATCAGGGAAGCCAAAACTTCCGCCGGAAAATAACCGCAGCCGGAAACTTCCCCGCCGGAAAATCACACAGGAATGCCCCGCCCGGGCGCTCCTGTTTTTTTATGCCTTTTTGCGCCCGCCCCCTTTGCGCCGCCGGTTGCTCCCGCGCCTATGCGCCCCTTTGCGCTGCCGATTGCTTCCGCGCCTATGCGCCCCCTTTGCGCTGCCGCTGCGGCGTTCATTTATTCCCGTAGCGCGGACCTCTCCCGCCGCATTTTCCGCATAACAGCACAGGGCAAACACGGTACGAACCACACTCCTTTTTTAGCCAGAAACACCAGATGAAAAATCCGTTCCCCAGACTTTGCCTGCCGCAGCCCTCGTACCCTCGCCGAAAAGTTCCTCTCATGCCCGCACCCGAAAGTTCTTCTCATACCCTCGCCGGAGCTTTTCCTCCCGCCCCGGTCGCAACAATTTCCCCTTTAAGCTTGACCTTTTGTTTTTGCCTGCTTATACTCTGTTCAAACATCAAAGGAGGTATCGTTATGAAAAATTTTGCTCTGACTCTCGCCTTATTGTCTGCCGCAGTTCTTTCCCCGGCTGCAACTCCGTCCCCCGCGCACGCTGCCGACACGCTGCCGGCTCCTGCCGCCCTTTCCCCTGCGCACGCTGCCGGCACGCTGCCGATTGCCTCCGCCCCGGACGCTCCTGCCGTGCCGCCTGCCGCTTTCTCGGCCGGTTCTTCCGCGGCGCAAAACCCGCGCGGCATGACTGCCCCTGCCCCGGAACAAAATCTCCTTGACGACAAAATCTACTTCTTCGCCCATGCCATGTGCATCGCCTGCAAAGACGCCTTTGTCTATCTTGATGCCAACCATCGCGACCTTAACATTCCGATTACGGATATGAAGTTTCACCACAACCTTGAACTCTACAAACAGTGCGTTAAAAAATTTAATATCCCCAACAGCGATCTCCGCCTGCCTTTAATCTGCATGGGAAATCATTACATTATGGGGTGGGAACCGGAAGACGGCGCCCGGTTTGAGGAATACCTGCAAAAATTCCGGCAGGAAACCGCCGCCGCCGGACATGCGGCCATTTCCGCCGCCGTGGATGAAGCCGTTCCCGGCCCTGCTCCGGAATTAAAGGAACCGCTTGCCGTTCCCGCTCCCGCAGCTTTCCCTGCCCCTGCTGCTTCCGCCCCGGCCGCCGCCCCGACTGCTGCGGCTGAAGAAACGTCAGGCGGCATCGCGGCCAGCCTTGAGGCGCTGAAAGGCTCCGAACCCATAGAACCAACGGCCATCGTCCGCGACGAATAGGCTTAGTCCGCATTCCCGCGCCGCCGCCCCTGCCATTCTGCCGCCCGGATGCTCTGATATCCGCCCGCTCTGGCGCCCCGTTCCCCTCCCTCACAAAAAATTTGAAAGGTCTCGCATGCTTACCGATATAGAAATAGCCAATCAGGCAAAACCGTTTAAAATCAGCAGGATTGCCGCCAAACTTAATCTGACGGCTGAAGACATCGAGCCTTACGGCAAATATAAGGCTAAACTGTCGCGCGCCAAGACTGCCGAACTCGCCTCCCGCACCATGACCGCCCGCCCTATCGCCGCTTCTGCACGCCTCTCCGAAACCCAGGCAGCCCCTGCCCCAAACGGCAGCCATTCTCTCCGTACCCCGGCACCGCGCGGCGCCCTCATCCTCGTTACCGCCCTGACCCCGACCCCGGCCGGCGAAGGCAAATCCACCGTTTCCATCGGTCTGGCCGATGCCTTGCAGCGCCTGAAAAAGCGCGTTGCCCTCTCGCTGCGCGAACCCTCGCTCGGCCCCTGTTTCGGCATCAAAGGCGGTGCTGCGGGCGGCGGGCGCTCGCAGATTGTTCCGATGGACGAAATCAACCTCAACTTTACCGGCGACATTCACGCCATCACCGCCGCCAATAACCTGCTTGCCGCCATGATAGACAACCACATCAAATTCGGCAACGGGCTGGGTATTGCCAAAGTCTTCTTCAAACGCTGCGTGGACCTAAACGACCGCGCCCTCCGCGAAGTCCGCATCGGCCTCGGCGGCAAGGCTAACGGCATTCCCCGCACCGACGGTTTTAACATCTCCGTCGCCTCCGAAATTATGGCGATTCTCTGTCTGGCCGAAGACCTTGCCGACCTCAAAAGCCGTTTAAATCAGATTGTTATCGGCGAAACTTCAGACGGCACGCCAGTTTATGCCCGCGATTTAAACGCCGCCGGTGCCATGGCGGCCATCCTCAAGGATGCCGTGCTGCCCAATCTGGTGCAGACGCTGGAACACACCCCCGCCTTCGTCCACGGCGGCCCATTCGCCAACATCGCCCACGGCACCAGTTCGGTCATCGCCGCACGCACCGCGCTGGCGCTGGCAGATTATGTCGTAACCGAAGCCGGTTTCGGCGCCGACCTCGGAGCCGAAAAGTTCTTTGACATCTTTGCCCGCAAATCGGGGCTTTATCCCGATGCCGTCGTCCTCGTCGCCACGGTGCGCGCGCTGAAGATGCACGGCGGCGTTGCCAAAACGGATTTGAACGCCGAAAACCTTCCCGCCCTTGAAGCCGGATTTGCCAATCTCCGCGCCCACATCGCCAACCTCCGCCGCTTCGGCGCCGAGCCGGTCGTGGCTGTCAACCGCTTCGTATCCGACACCCCCGCCGAATTAAAGCTGGTGCAGAAACTGTGCCGCGCCGAAGGCGTGGAAGCCGTCGTTTCCGAAGGCTGGGGCAAAGGCGGGAAAGGCTGTATAAATCTTGCTAAATCAGTACTTAACAGGATTGAGTTGAATCGGAATATGAACAGCGCCGCCGCACCTCTCTCCCCGTCGGCCGTACCCGCGTCCCCCGTTCTCCCCGCCTCATCCGCCGGCACTCCTCCTCTTGCATCTGCCCCGCAGGCCTCATCCGCCGGTTCGCTCCGCCTGCTCTACCCCGATGCCCTCCCGCTTGCCGACAAAATCCGCACCGTTGCCCGCGGCATATACGGCGCCGGACGGGTAACGTTTACCGCTGCCGCCCGCCGCGATTTGGCAAAGTTCACCCGCTGGGGCTACGGCCGCCTGCCGGTCTGCATCGCCAAAACCCAAAATTCGATTTCGCACGACAAAACGCTGCTCGGAGCCCCGCGCGGCTATACGTTCCCGATAACTGAAGTCCGCCTCTCCGCCGGAGCCGGCTTTGTCGTCGCCCTCTCGGGAGAAATCAACACCATGCCCGGCCTGCCCCGCCATCCCGCCGCCGAAAATATTGACGTGGACGAAAACGGCATCATCAGCGGCCTGTTCTGACCGTCTGCTCAGGCACGCTCCTCCGCCGCCCCGCCTCTCATCGCTCAGGCACGCAGTACCACCCGCCTGTCTCTTATACACATCTGACGCTGCCGACGATCTTACGCG
>OWIM01000847.1_pt1 | contig 14249 bp, 9 predicted proteins | sample 1732751 | NCBI WGS metagenome assembly OWIM01 (sample SAMN05065749, study PRJEB22554) | human gut metagenome | biome: ENVO:2100002; feature: ENVO:00000062; material: ENVO:00002003 | host: Homo sapiens | place: USA
GGAAAGAATATATCTTGAAAAAAGCAGGGTCTGTCAACTTTACCATAACCGGAAAATCACCGCTACGGTCGGCAGGCTGTATATAACTGTTTTCCGACAAGTCATTATGCAGCTCGGCCGAAACGACAAGAGCATTCTCTACGGGATAGAACCAGTCTTGCAGTGCCTTGTAGGAAACAGCCCATTGCATGGTCCTAGTATTGTTGCCGCTTCCCTGCGTGAATTTTGAATTGCTGAGGTAAAGCGTATTCATGCGGTTTGCCTCTGGATAGACGGGCGCAATCTTCACATAATACACCACCGCCATAATCATTGTCATGGCAATGGCCAGCCCCGTACCCACAATGTAGAGCATGCTGAACAGTTTATTCTGCTTCAACAGCTCCCAGGCTTGTTTCAAGTAAACCTTTATCATTTTAGCTTCAACTTATTCTTGTTCTTATAGTTACTCATATCGCTCACCACTACTTCATCACCCGGTTGCAAACCACTGACCACTTCTACAAACTCAAAGTTGGAATCGCCCAGCTGCACCTTGCGCTTTACAATTTCCTTGTCGGAATTGCGTACAAAAAGTTCATACTCCCCACGTCCCACATAATAGCTGGCATTGGCTATGCGCATCACGTCTTCCTTCACCGCATTCATCACGTACACATCTGTCTTCAGACCGGAACGGAGACGGCGGTTATTATCTTCATTCAACTGCACGGTAAAGGATATTACACCATTCTTTGAAAGCGGAGTAACACTGCTTACGGAACCTTCCAACTTTTCGCTGCCAATCTTCACAATGGCCTTGCCGCCGGCAGCCACACGGTCACCGTAAGTATCGGCAATCTCGCCTTCCACCTTGAAGTGGCTCAAGTCGGAGATGACGGCAATCTGGGTCCCTTCAGGAACCTGAGCTCCAATCTGATTGTTGATATAAGTAAGGATGGCCTTCCGGGGCGAACGCACCTGCGCATCGTCGAGCGTACGTTTGGTTTCGGCCAGTGTCTTCTGGAACATGCTGAAATCCAATTCCTGCACTTGGTATTCCGCAGCCAGCACTTCCTTCTCGTTGGCATACTGCTGCTGCAATTGCTCGTATTCCAGTTGTGCCACGTTGTAGCTCAGTTCGGCTTGGCGCACCTTATCGGTAGTACCCGAACCGAGACTGTCGAGGTACTGCTCGTTGCGCAGCTCCACCTTCATGCGGTCCAGCTTCATGGCGGAGACTTTGATTTTCATCTGCAGGTCGGTCAGCTTGGTCTGGTTGTCAAGTTTCAGTTGTTTCAGCTTGTAGCTGCGCATCTGCTCTTCGTCCAGCATCTTCTTGTAGTCGGTTTCGGCGCTCTGCAAGTCCAGCTTCAGGATGGGGGTACCTACATCCACGCTGTCGCCACCTTTTCTGTACACTTCCAAAATGCGGGTATTGATGGGCGAGTTGATGATTTCCTCGAATGCCGGGACCACCTTGCCGGAGGCGCTGACGCTGACTTCAATCGTACCTTTACCCACTTGGGAGAAAACAAGGTCTTTCTCCTTCACTCCCGTACGCATCAATGAAATGAGTACACTGACCACTACGATACCTGCCACGCCGATAGCACCGTAGCGGATGATTTTCTTATTGCGTTCTTTATTACGCACTTCTTTCGGAATTTCTCTATCCATATCTTTAAATTTTATTGTTTGCGAACATAACGCTTAATATATACTAAATCCATGCCAAAATCATAAACCCCTGAAAGTAAGCGAAAAGACAAAAAAGAAGGGTGTCCGTTTTCGGACACCCTGTACATTTTCGGATAGCTTCTTTATCTTAATCTCAATCTGTCGCCAATCTCCGGCACGTATTCCGCATCCTTGCGATTCATCTTATAAAGGTTCTTCAGACGAATGCCGTACTTTTGGGAAATGGTATGCATGGAATCACCGTCTTTCACTATGTAGACGGTATGGGGTTTGGCGGCTTTCTTGCGCTTTTCTTTCAAGTAAATAATGTCTCCCGCCTCCAGTGTGTATTCTTTATGGAGGTCGTTGTATTTCACCAGCTTCTTCCAGCTGATGTCAAACTCCTTGCCCAACACCTGGAAGGTGTCTCCGTCGCGCGCCACGACATAAGCTATATCGTTGGCAATGTACACCTGATGCGGATTGGCCAGCCAAGGTTTCTTTTTCAGTTCCTTCTCCCAACTGCGGACATCGCGCTTGCTCATGCCACGGCTGTCGTACTTATACAGTTCATAGTCCTCAATAATGGTTATCAGGCGGTTGGCATACGACGGGTCGGTAGCATAGCCGGCCTTCTTCAAGCCGCGCGCCCAACCCTTATAGTCCGTAATCTTCAGTTTGAAAAGAAAAGCATAACGTGCTCCCCGTTTCAGGAAATCGGAATGGTCTTCATAAGAGTCTTTCGGATTGCGATAAGCGCGGAAACATTCATTGCGGGCATCGTCATCATGCCTCACCGTCCGTCCGCGCCAGTTGCCTCCACACTTGATGCCGAAGTGATTGTTGCTCTTGCGCGCCAGCTCACTGTATCCGGCACCGCTCTCCAACAGCCCTTGGGCCAGCGTGATGCTGGCAGGTATCTTATGACGTTGCATCTGCTCCACGGCAAGGGGGGCATACTGTTTGATATACTCATTGTAGCGGGCATTCCGGCGTTGTGCCTGCACTGTTGTAATGGAAATAAAAAGAAATGCTATGATAGCAGTCAGTCTGAAAATCCGTTTCATGCTTAAAATGTTGAGTTCTGCACAAAAGTCCGTAAAAGAATTGAAATAACCAATCTCTTTTCTATCTTTGTAACATTAATTACAATATAACCCTTTGCCTTATGAAAGAATTAAATATCGAAATCGCCGTCAAGATATACGACTATGAAGAACTGGATGCCGCCGACCGCGAACTGATGGATGCCGCCCGCGAGGCTACCAACCGCAGCTATGCCCCTTACTCCCACTTCTCGGTAGGAGCTGCAGCCAGACTGGCAAACGGTATTGTAGTGACCGGCACCAACCAGGAAAACGCCGCCTACCCTTCCGGGCTGTGTGCAGAACGCACCACCCTATTCTATGCCAACTCCCAACATCCCGACCAGGCAGTAACCACCCTCGCCATTGCCGCACGCAACGAGCACAACGAGTTCCTGGAGTCTCCCATCCCTCCCTGCGGCGCCTGCCGGCAAGTGATGCTCGAAACGGAGAAGCGCTTCAAGCATCCCATGAGGGTGTTGCTATATGGCAAAAAGGGAATCTACGAGCTGAAGAATGTGGGAGAATTACTGCCACTCTCGTTCGATGCTTCGGCCATGAAGTAACAGAACCAATAAAGTATTAACATCGTGTCTGCAGGAAGTTAATTTCTTGCAAACACGATATTAACTTCTTGCCGACACGATATTAATATCGCAAAAAGCCTTTGTTATTCAGTGGAAATCATTACCTTTGCGCCCACTAACCAATTAATTCCACCGATGAGAATATCCGACTAAAGACAACACATTTCGGTAAACATCACTATCAACATGCTTTTTCAGACTGAACGCTGAGCATCACCTATATAGATGTTTAGCCAATACTGTGTTTGTCTGTACCTCTCCCCTTCGAGAATTTCAATTTCGGGGAATGCTTGCATCTCCCCTATCATTCTTACTTCTAAAAACACAGTAGAAACTTATGAGCTTTATCATTAAAGACCTTAGCTATATCCATGCAGATAAGGAAATCTTGTTTTCACACCTCCACTTGAGTATCAACTCCGGAGATAAAATAGCCCTGACCGGAAATAACGGTTGCGGCAAGTCTACCCTCATGCGTATTTTGGCAGGAGACTTGTCACCAAGTTCGGGAACGGTGCTACGCCCCGAACATCTGTACTACGTACCCCAGCACTTCGGACAATACGACCGGCAGACAATAGCACAAGCTTTGGGAATCAGCCACAAGCTATCTGCCCTGCATGCCATCCTAAGCGGTGACGCTACCGAAAAGCACTTCAATACGCTCAATGATGACTGGAACGTGGAAGAACGCGCCCAGACTTCTCTCGACAGCTGGGGACTGGACGGTATCCCACTCTCCCGTCCGATGGAAGGACTTAGCGGCGGCGAAAAGACCCGCATCTTCCTGGCAGGCATGGAGTTGCACAACCCAACAGCCATCCTGCTGGACGAACCGACCAACTATCTGGACGCGGATGGACGGGAACGTCTGTATAACTTGATACGACGGACATCGGCTACCGTGCTCGTCATCAGCCACGACCGCACGCTACTGAATCAGTTGCCTGCCGTCTGCGAACTCTCTTCCCAGGGATTGACGTATTACAGCGGAAACTACGACTTCTACAAAGAACAGAAGGCCCTGCAACAGAAAGCCCTTACCCAACAACTGGAAGAGAAGCAGAAAGCCCTGCGCCTTGCCCGCAAAGTGGCACGCGAAGTAGAAGAGCGCAAAGCCAAACAGAATGTGCGGGGAGAAAAAAACTCCATTAAAAAGGGGATTCCCCGCATCATGATGGGAGCACTGAAAAACAATGCGGAAAACAGCAGTAGCAGACTCAGCAGCATACATGCGGAGAAAGCGGAAAAGCTGCAGACGGAAATGGCAGGCATCAAAAGTTCACTGTCGCAGACGGACAAGCTGAAAACAGACTTCAACGCCTCCCATCTGCATACGGGCAAGATTCTGGTTACGGCAAGGGACGTCAACTTCCATTATCCCAACCATACAGCCTCCCCCGCAGAAACACCCCATACGGAGACGGCTGCAAAGAACCTCTGGGCTTCTCCTCTCACCTTCCAGCTAAGAAGCGGCGACCGCCTCAGCTTGAAAGGAAAAAACGGCAGTGGAAAAACAACCCTGCTGAAACTCATCATGGGCGAATTGCACCCCACCGACGGAGTGATGGAGCGTGCCGGCTTCACCTCCGTCTATCTGGACCAAGAATACTCCCTCGTCCGTAATGAGCGCAGCGTACTCCAACAAGCAGAAGCTTTCAACCACCGCCACCTGCCGGAACATGAAGTGAAAACCATCCTCAACCGTTACCTCTTTCCCCGCGACGTGTGGAACAAGCCGTGCGGCAAACTGAGTGGCGGCGAAAAGATGCGCCTCTCCTTCTGCTGCCTGATGATTGCCGACAACACCCCGGACATGTTCATTTTGGACGAACCCACCAACAATCTGGACATCGAGAGCATAGAAATAATAACGGCAACGATACGCAACTACGCCGGCACCGTAATTGCCATCAGCCACGACCGGGAATTTCTGAAAGACACCGGCATCGAACGGGAGATACTTTTGGAATGAATCAGTAATTTAGGTAACAACAACCGTAATTTGTATACTGCCGTTCTCATAAAACCGGCCTATTTTTGTAGCACGTAATCATTTACTAACTAACGAACAACGAATATGAGCAAAAAAGTATTAATCCTCTCCTCCAGTCCCCGCAGGAATGGAAACTCCGACCTCTTGTGCAACGAATTCATGCGCGGTGCCGCAGAAGCCGGACATCAAGTAGAAAAGATTTTCCTGAAAGACAAGCACATCAACTACTGCACGGGATGCAGCGTATGCAGCATGTACGGCAAACCCTGCCCGCAAAAGGACGATGCCGCCGAAGTGGTGGAAAAGATGATTGCCGCCGACGTCATCGTCATGGCAACTCCCGTATACTTCTACACCATGAGCGCGCAGATGAAGACACTGATTGACCGTTGTTGTGCACGCTACCTTGAAATAAAGAACAAGGAGTTCTACTTCATCATCGCCGCCGCCGAAGAAAGTGTCCCCATGATGGAGCGTACCATCGATGGTTTCCGTGGCTTCCTCGACTGCCTGGAAGAGCCCAAAGAATGCGGCACCATTTATGGCGTGGGTGCCTGGAAGGTGGGCGAGATAAACGACAAGCCTTCCATGCACGAAGCCTACGAGATGGGAAAAAAGGTATAAAGAACGAATACTAATCGCTATACAATACATTTATGCTACGTACCATCAGACTGACCCTTGCCGTCATCTTCTTCGCACTCATCACGCTGTTGTTCCTCGACTTCACGGGAACACTGCATGCCTGGTTCGGATGGATGGCGAAGATACAATTCCTGCCGGCCGTGCTGGCACTGAACATCGGTGTAGTACTGTTTCTTGCAGTGCTGACCTTGGTATTCGGACGCATCTACTGCTCCGTCATCTGCCCGTTAGGAGTATTCCAGGATATTGTTTCCTGGCTCTCCGCCAAACGGAAGAAGAACCGTTTCCGCTATTCGCCTGTACTGAAATGGCTACGCTACGGTGTGCTGGGAGTATTCGTACTTGCCATTATCGGCGGACTGAACTCTTTTGTCGTGCTGCTGGCCCCTTACAGCTCATACGGGCGCATCGTTTCCAGCCTTTTCTCCCCACTCTACCAGTGGGCAAACAACGGACTGGCCTACCTGGCCGAACGTGCTGACAGCTATGCCTTCTATGAAACGGATGTATGGATGAAGAGTCTCCCTACCCTGCTGATTGCCACGGTCACTCTGGTAGTCCTCATCGTGCTGGCATGGCGGGGCGGACGTACCTATTGCAACACTATCTGTCCGGTAGGTACAGTGCTTGGCTTCCTCTCGAAGTATTCCTTGCTGAAACCGGTAATTGACACAAAGAAGTGCAACAGTTGTGGACTTTGTGCCCGTAACTGCAAGGCATCGTGCATCAACATCAAGGCACACGAAATAGATTACAGCCGTTGCGTGGCATGTATGGACTGTATCAACAAGTGCAGGAAAGGTGCCATCACTTACACACGCCGCAAGCCGGCCTCCGCTGCAGTCTCTCAGGAAACCTCCGTGGCACCGGAGCAGGTAAACGACGCCCGCCGCGCATTTCTCTCTACAACCGCCGTGTTTGCTGCTACGGCAGCCCTCAAGGCACAAGAAAAGAAAGTGGACGGTGGACTGGCTGTCATCGAGGACAAAAAAATCCCCGAGCGCGCCACTCCCATCACTCCTCCGGGCTCACTGAGCGCCCGCCACTTTGCACAACACTGCACAGCCTGCCAGCTCTGCGTATCGGTATGCCCCAACCAAGTGCTCCGTCCTTCTTCGGACTTGACAAAACTGATGCAGCCGGAAATGTCCTACGAACGCGGTTACTGCCGCCCCGAATGCGCCAAGTGTGCGGAGGTGTGTCCTACCGATGCCATCCATCTGACGAGCCTCGCCGAGAAATCGGCCATCCAAATCGGTCATGCCGTATGGATTAAGGAGAATTGCATCTGCATCACAGACAAGATGGAATGCGGGAACTGTGCCCGCCATTGTCCGGCCGGTGCCATACAGATGGTTCCTTCAGACCCGGAAGACGAAGCCTCCATCAAGATACCGGTAGTCAACGCCGAACGCTGTATCGGATGCGGAGCATGCGAGAACCTTTGTCCGTCGCGTCCGTTCAGTGCCATTTATGTGGAAGGCCATGTGATGCACAGAACTGTCTGAAGCAGCTTTATCATCCAAATATCCATTTATAATTTCAGTCCTATCACAATGAAAGAAGACAATAAGAACAAGATAAACCGCCGCGATTTCTTCAAACTCGCCGGTGCAGGAACGCTTGCCTCGGCAGCAGCCCTGTACGGCTGTTCGGGCAACAAGAACAACGGGGAGAGCGAATCGGCCGCGCTGGGCGAGATACCAACCGACAAGATGACCTACCGTACCAATCCCAACACGGGCGACCGGGTTTCTCTACTGGGATACGGATGCATGCGATGGCCCACCCGGAAACGCGCCGACGGGAATGGAGACGAAATAGACCAGGAAGCCGTGAACGACCTGATAGACTATGCCATTGCCCACGGAGTGAACTATTTCGACACCTCCCCCGCCTATGTGCAAGGTCTGTCGGAGCGCGCCACGGGCATTGCCTTGAAACGCCACCCACGGGAGAAATTCTTCCTTGCCACAAAGCTGTCCAACTTCAGTCCCAGCACGCACAGCCGCGAAGAGTCCCTTGCCATGTATCACCGCTCCTTCCGCGACCTGCAAGTGGACTACATCGACTACCTCTTGTTGCACGGCATCGGCATGGGCGGCATGGAAGCCCTCCGCTCCCGCTATCTGGACAACGGCATGCTGGACTTCCTGCTGAAAGAGCGTGAAGCCGGACGCATCCGCAACCTCGGATTCTCCTATCATGGAGACATCGAAGTCTTTGACTACCTGCTCTCCCGCCACGACGAACTGAAATGGGACTTCGTACAAATCCAACTGAACTACGTAGACTGGCGGCATGCCAAAGAAGTGAATACCCGCAACACGGATGCCGAATACCTATATGCCGAGCTGGTGAAGCGCAACATTCCCGCCGTTATCATGGAGCCGTTGCTGGGCGGACGCCTATCCCGCCTGAACGACCACTTGATGGCACGTCTGAAACAACGCCGTCCGCAGGAGAGCGTAGCTTCCTGGGCCTTCCGATTCGCAGGTACTTTCCCCGATGTGCTGACCGTACTAAGCGGAATGACGTACATGGAGCATCTGCAAGACAACCTGCGTACCTTCTCCCCGCTTGTTCCATGTACGGAAGAGGAGTTTACCCTACTGGAAGATACCGCCCAGCGAATGCTGCAATACCCCACCGTGCCGTGCAACGACTGCAAATACTGTATGCCGTGCCCCTATGGACTGGATATTCCAGCCATCTTGCTGCACTACAACCGCTGCATCAACGAGGGCAACGTGCCGCAGAACAGCCAAGACGAGAATTACCGCGAGGCACGCCGCGCCTTCCTGATAGGCTATGACCGCAGTGTTCCCCGTCTCCGCCAAGCCAACCGCTGCACCGGTTGCGGTCAATGCAACCCGCACTGTCCGCAAGGCATCGACATCCCGGCGAAACTGCAGGAGATAGACCGATTTGTGGAAGCGCTGAAGCAGGAAACCCTTTAACGGACTTATCTTCAACCCTGGTTGTCCATTTTAAGGATTACCAATCATATACAGATTCTTCTTTTTGTATAACTTTGCAAAAAGAACCATAGATAAACGATGAATAAAAAGATTTTAATCGCAATTTTAATAAGTATCGCCCTTCCGGGTAGTATGCTGTCCGCACCTGCCGACAGCCTCCGGCTGAAAAGCTACAAGCTTGATGAAGTCGTAGTGACCGGGACAAGAAATGAAACAGACATCCGCCACCTGCCAATGACCATCTCCGTAGTGGGGCGTCGGCAACTGGAACAGACCTACCAGCCCTCCATCCTGCCTACACTGACCGAGCAGGTGCCCGGACTTTTCACCACAAGCCGCGGCATCATGGGCTACGGCGTATCCACGGGAGCCGCAGGAGGCATGAGCCTGCGCGGCATAGGCGCCGGGGTGAATGCCGCCGGAGGACCTACGACCAGCCTGCTGGTGCTGATAGACGGACACCCGCAATACATGGGCTTGATGGGGCATCCCATCGCCGACGCCTACCAGAGCATGATGGCCGAACGGGTGGAAGTGCTGCGCGGTCCCGCCTCCGTCCTCTACGGGTCCAATGCAATGGGCGGGGTTATCAACATCGTCACCCGCAAGATGCAGGAGGACGGGGTGAAAACCAATGCGCAGATAGGATACGGTTCCTACAATACCCTGCAGACGGAAGTCTCCAACCGCGTGAGGAAAGGGCGTTTCAGCAGCGTGGTGACCGGCTCGTACAACCGTACCGACGGACACCGTGACGACATGGAATTTGAGCAGTATGGCGGCTATGCCAAACTGGGATACGACTTCAGCGACACCTGGAAGCTGTGGGGCGACGTGAACATCACCCGCTTCAACGCCTCCAATCCCGGCGAAGCCGACAATCCGTATATAGACAACGACTCGCGCATCACACGCGGCATGACCTCCTTCGCACTGGAAAATCGTTACGACCGCACTTCCGGCGCCGTGAGCTTCTTCTACAACTGGGGCCGGCACAAGATTAATGACGGCTACCACCCCGGAGGAGAGCCCCAGAAGTCGCACTTCAACTCCAAAGACCGGATGCTGGGCATATCCTGGTATCAAAGTGCCACGCTCTTCACCGGCAACCGCCTGACCGTAGGTTTCGATTACCAGCACTTCGGCGGAGAGTCCTGGAACAAGGTTGTCGCCATCGACGAGGCAAAACCCGGACAGCAGATTGGTGACCGCATCCCCGGCGTGGACAAGCAGATGGATGAATTTGCAGGCTATGTGGATTTCAGGCAGGACATCAACAGTTGGCTTTCACTGGACGCCGGTGTCCGCATAGACCACCATTCGCACGTAGGCACGGAATGGATTCCCCAAGGGGGACTGGCTTTCCATCTGCCGCGGCAGGCAGAACTGAAAGCAATGGTGAGCAAAGGATTCCGTAACCCCACCATCCGGGAGATGTACATGTTCCCTCCACAGAACCCCGATTTGAAAGCGGAGAGCCTGATGAACTATGAACTCTCCTTTACGGGGCAGCTTTTGGGAGGGCCCATGTCCTATGGGGTGAACCTCTACTACATCAACGGGGACAACATCATCATGACGGACCCTGCCCTGCGCAAGAACGTCAACTCCGGCGAGATAGAGAACTGGGGTGTGGAAACCAACCTCGGATACCGCATCAACCGCCACTGGCAGATGAATGCCAATTATAGCTGGCTGCACATGGAGAATCCGGTACTGGCAGCTCCCGAGCACAAACTCTATGCCGGTGCGGACTTTACGCAAGGACGTTGGGGCCTATCTACCGGTATACAATACGTGAAGGGTCTCCATACCTCGGTCACCCCGGGTAAGGAGAAGCAGGAAAGCTTCGTACTCTGGAACCTGCGTGCCAACTACCGTCTGTGCAGTTTTGCCGACGTCTTTGTCAAGGGCGAAAACCTGCTGGCACAACGCTATGAAATCAATGCAGGCTTCCCCATGCCGAAAGCTACGGTGATGGGAGGTGTAAATATCAACTTTTAATACTGTTGCGAAGGAGTGTATTCCACCCGATAAATGCGGTCGAAGAATGGTGCCCACTCATTGTCCGTGATGCCAATCTGCAGACCGTAGAAGTGTGTACCAGCTTCCCGACAACGGCGAATCTCCTCCATAAAGGCAGGTGAAGAATGAGGAATCTTGAAGTCGCTGACCCAAAGCACATCGGCATTCATATACTCCTTGCCTTCTTTGAGCAGGCGGAACGTGGCTTCCAGCATGCAGGTGGCATCTGTATCCCCGCAAGCTGTCTTTGAGAAGAATTCGAGCAGCCTTGCCCGCTCTTTCCTTACGTCAATCGGATGGATGGAGACGGAAAAGGCTATCAGAAAGCAGTTCCGCCGTTGACGGTCGGCTATCTCCAGGAGCTTTATCAGCAGGGAGTGGGTAATCTTCTCCGGCTTGCCAGCCATGCTTCCCGAGGTGTCCAGACAGACAATCATCGGACCTTTGGGACGGGCAGGCTTGGTTTCGATGCGCCGGGCAGGCTGCATGATTTCCGATTTATAACGGAAGGTCTGGAGCTTGCGAGTAAGGTATTTGTAGACGAACAAATCTTCCAGTTCACTGTCGGCGGAATGGGCAAGCTCAATGGGAAGCAGAGCATTGAGGTCGTTGCCGGTACTGATGCCCAGGATGTCACATTTGGAGGAGTGCTCCATTTTGTAGACGTTTCCCTCGGCAACGCGGATTTGCTCACGTCCTTCGTCGTCTGCCATACGCCCCATCTTGCGGGCCACTTTCACTATCTCGGGGCAAGAGCGCTGGATGCGCACGATTTTCCGTATACGCTCAAAGTCGACAGTATTCCACAAGCCGCTCATCATGCCCCAGGTCTGGAAGAATTCGTCCTTATCCACCCGGTTCTGGCGGATGTACTCGGGGATGTCTTTCAGATTGGAACGGAGCCTGCGCTCGAGGGCATCTTTGCGGAAAGCAATCTCTTTCTCCTTTTCTTCGTGCATCTTCAGTTGGAAGGCGTCTTCCCAGTCGTCCACCATTTTCTCCCAGACTTCATCGTCCGCATATCCTCCTTCTGTGCCGAAGTGGCTGCGGTAGAAACGGGAGTCGAAGCCGTACTCCCGGTATTTGTCGGAAATCTGCTGGAGCAAGGCTTGCCAGCCGTCTTTCCGCTTTGCCATGGACCATTCCAGCACGAGTTTCATCCCGGTCCGTTCCGACTGGCTTTTCCGGAGGTTGTACCTCTCCTTCTCCAAATTCAAGTGGATAAACTGAATCATGGTGTCGTAAAAGATACGTGCACAGACCTCATCGCCCAGCACCTGCACCTTGACCATGGAGTCGTTCATCACAGAGAGTAGATAGGCATACAAGGGCTCGGTATCCGTCTCTGCGCACTCTCCGGTGGCAACGAAACGGTCCAGTGCCTGCACATAGAAGGCGGTGTCATATCGGGTGACGGTAGTGTTCATCTTCTTCTTGGTTACTGGAGGATTATTCGTCTCCATATCTCAGTTTGCGCATGTCCACACGCGCCCAGGCTATCTCCTTGCGGACGATGGAGACGTATTGAGCTACGCTCTTTTTATCCTCTTCGGAGACGAAAAGGTTGGCGGACAAATCTCTTACCAGCCGGTCTATGCTGGTGGCGGCGGTATCCAGTTCCGTCTCGTAATCACGGTCGGTGACGGAGAGGTTTCCCAGCCAGAGTTGTTGCTCCTCGCCCCGTTGCAGACGCCGCATGGGGAAGCACACACCGTTGATGTAGAGATGCTTGTCGTCGCGGTAGAGGGTGACGCGTTCGGTGCCTTCCTCTTTCACGGCGCCGGTGTCGGCAAAGGCACGGATGATTGTACGCTTGGGATTGAGGGGGTCGGCATACATTATACCCAAGGTGGGGGCATCTTTGGTGCTATACTCCTTCAGATTTTTGTAGTCCACGATAAAGATGTAGGTGTTGCCCGTACCATGTTTCTCCACCTGGTAGTAGAAATGTTCCGTTATCAGCAGGTCATCGTCCCTACGGTCGCCGGCAAGGCGGGCTTTGTCGAGGGCTTCGCGCACACGGCTGACTTTCAAATCGGATTTCAGCGAGGAGGCGATACCGGCAATCTGTTTTGTGTGGGACACGAATAAGGCACGGATAACGATGTCACGGATGGCAACGCTCTCATCAGGCTCACTCCATAGGCAGTGGTAGACGGGAAGCAAGTCGGTCATGGAGACTTCCGTGCGGCCGTGGACGAAGGCGGAGGTCTTGAGCAGCTTCACGATGTTCTTCCAGCGGCGATCGCTGACATAGACATTGCGGCGCAGGTCGGAGTCTTGCATCTCTACGCTTGTCAGTCCGTGGCGAATGGCTGTGATGCAGGAAAGAACATCGAGAGGCAAGGTTACGCGGCGTATCTCTGCTTGCCATTCGGCATACTCGCGGTCGGAGATTTGCCATTCGCAGGCAGTCGTTTCCGGATGGTCGGCAGAATCGTCCAGCAGCATTTTGTAGAAAGACTCTTCCTGCTTGACGCAGGTGCAGAGAATGCGGATAAGGAAGCGGTCCCATAGGGCTTCCAGTCCCTCGCCTTGAGCGGGCAGTTCGTTACTGGCAGCTACGAGCAGTTTGAGGGGGAGATGCAGTTCCTTGTCGCCGTTGCGGAAAAGTTTCTCGTTGATGACGGTCAGCAGAGTGTTCTGTATGGCAGGGCCTGCTTTCCATATTTCGTCCAGAAACACGACATCGGCTGTGGGCAGATAGCCGTCGATGGCACGTTCATACTTGTCGGATTCTTTCAGTCGGCTAATGCTGACAGGACCGAAAATCTCGTCGGGCGTAGAGAAGCGGGACATCAGGTATTCAAAGGCACGGGCATCTGTAAAAGCCGACTTTAGCCGCCTGGCTACCATTGACTTGGCTACTCCCGGAGGTCCCAGGAGCAGGATGCTCTCGCCTGCCAGGGCTGCCAGCAGGGAGAGGTTTATTTCGGTTTCTTTTTCGTATACTCCCCGGTTCATTTCGGAAAGGAGGAGGCGGATGCGTTGGATCATTTCCACAATATGATTTATTTATAGTCAGTACTCATGTATAAAGAAAAGTGTGTAAAGATACCAAATAGTAGCGAAATCAGAGAGATTCTTATTAAGATTCACTATCTTTGGAAAACAAATACACACAGACACGCACACACACGTTGTGATTTGCTTTCATTTTAGTATCTTTGAACCATTGGAAACAGCACTGTATCAGGTTGAACGCCCCTGAAGAATGTTGTGATTTGCTTTCATTTTAGTATCTTTGAACCATTGGAAACAGCACTGTATC
>OWIM01000851.1_pt1 | contig 14183 bp, 9 predicted proteins | sample 1732751 | NCBI WGS metagenome assembly OWIM01 (sample SAMN05065749, study PRJEB22554) | human gut metagenome | biome: ENVO:2100002; feature: ENVO:00000062; material: ENVO:00002003 | host: Homo sapiens | place: USA
CTATTGCTTTTTCACTGCTTTCAGTTTTAGACTTTGCTGCTTTTATATTTTCGCCAAGGTTCTCCAGAAAAATAAATTCATCACAACTGTTTCTAAAAGCTTCCGGTGTTTTCTTTTCACCAACACCCATCACATATACGCCTGATTCATGCAAATTTATTGCCAAAGGAGTATAATCACTGTCACTGGCAACGATAACAAATGCATCATAAATCCCTTTATGCAGCAAATTCATTGTATCGATTACCAACGCCATATCAGTTGTATTTTTACCAGAAACATAGTCAAACTGCTGCTCCGCTTTTATCGCTAAACGTTTCAGCTCATTTTCCCAGTTTTTTAATGTATCTTTTCTCCAATTACCATACGCTCTTTTTACAACGATACGGCCATGTGTAGATATTTCCTGTATAACATCCTCTAACTTTGCCAATTGAGTATTATCTGCATCAATCAAAAGCGCGATTCTTTGTAAATTTTCCATAAACCCCTCCTTAACATCTTCAATATTCTTATGAGTAAATAACCATAAATCAGTTATTTATTCCCACTCGCAAAATGAAACTTAATTCTAAACGCTTTTGTTTGGGGGATTTGATACCATTTGATTTTTCCTGATACCTATTATCCTTATCCTATGGGCTTGCCGAACTTTTGCTATCATTTGGCTATCAAGGAAATGGCTATCAACGGTAAAATTAGATTGGTTTCTCTGGTGGTTTACAACTACATTTTACCACGAAAGGCAGGGAAATGCAATAACCATCCTTGCTGTGGCGTATCAAGGAATCTTACTGAACATATGGCGCACCTTATCCAAACGGCTGTTTGGACGACGGGGCTGGATGATTGGCTCGCCGACAGTGGCCTGATACCCTTTCAGTTCCGTCAGGCACACACTCCGCCCGTTGGTGTAAAAGGCCAGATCAGTACGGTATGCCTGTATACAGCGGGCGGGAATCTCGCCAGTAAAGACAACTTCATCCTTTTTTACCTGGGCCGTTTCGATGGTGGCACAGTATTTCGGTGCATCATGATAAGCCTTGGAAAGGTATTCCTGGGGCGCATAGAGGATGAAGGAGAGATAAGGTTCCAGCAGCTGCGTCCCCGATTCCTTCAATGCCTGTTCCAATACAATCGGGGCCAATGAGCGGAAGTCCGCCGGCGTGCTGACCGGTTTGTAATAAAGCCCGTATTCAAAGCAAATCTTACAGTCCGTTACGTTCCAGCCGAACAAGCCCTGCTCCAGCCCGTAACGGATACCATCCCTGACAGCGTTTTGAAAACTCTGGTTCAAGTATCCCAGCGAAACCCGGCTCTCGTATTGTACACCGGAGCCAAGCGGGAGTGGTGTAACAGACAGTCCGATGGATGCCCAAAACGGGTTGGGCGGCACCTCGATATGGATGGTGTGGCTGGCTGCTTTGAGCGGCCGCTCCATATAAATGACGGTGGGTTCCTTTACCACTGTTTCAAGCTTGTATTTTTCCGACAGCAAAGCGGAAACAACCTCCAACTGCACCCGGCCCAAAAAAGAAAGAATGATCTCATGGGTGATGGAATCCACCTCGCAGCGCAAAAGCGGGTCAGTATCCGCAAGTTGCGTAAGAGCGTCCAGCAGCCGTTCTCTTTGCGCTGCCGTTTTCGGCGCAATCGACGTCCGCAGCATGGGGAGGGGGTCCTCACGCCACCTTTCACGAGGAAGTTGGGTTTTGTCCCCCAATATATCGTTTAATCTCAAACTGTCGCTGGGAAGGATAACAATTTCGCCCGGATAAGCGGTATCTGTCTGAACAATCTCCCCTTTGGATGGAATACGCATCTCTGTGATTTTCAGCTTTTCTCTCCCGGCCAGGGCCACCGTATCCCGCAGACGCAGCGTTCCGCTGTATAGCCGCAGATAGACAAGCCTCTGGCCGCAATCGGTGTACTCAACCTTGAAAACGCTGCCGCATAGGGTGGCGCTCCCCTGTTCCCCAATCGGTTGGAACAGCCCTGTCACCGCATCCATCAACTGTTGAATGCCAAGGCCATTTTTGGCGCTGCCATGATAGACTGGGAACAGGGAGGCGTCTTGAACCCGCTGCTGTTCCTCCCGCGCAAGTTTTTCCCGGCTGATTGGTTCTCCTGCGATATACTTTTCCAATAATTCATCGTTATTTTCGATGACCGCATCCCATGCTTCTATGTCGGTATTTTCCTCCAGGACTATTTCCGGGGACAGCGACACTGTCTGCTTGATGATAATATCAGCGGAGAGCTTATCCCGAACAGACTGATATACGCTCTCCAAATCAATGCCAACCTGGTCGATCTTGTTGATAAAGATAACGGTGGGAATGTTCATTTTCCGCAGGGCATGGAACAGAATACGGGTCTGGGCCTGCACGCCATCTTTCGCGGAGATCACCAAGATGGCCCCATCTAAAACAGCCAAAGAGCGGTACACCTCCGCCAAAAAATCCATGTGGCCGGGCGTATCCACAATGTTAACTTTACATCTGTGCCACTGGAAGGAAGTGACTGCCGCTTGAATGGTAATCCCACGCTGCCGCTCCAAAAACATAGTGTCCGTTCTCGTAGTTCCTTTATCCACGTTTCCTTGTTCCGCAATCGCTCCACTGGTGTACAGCAGGCTTTCCGTCAATGTTGTTTTTCCTGCGTCTACATGGGCGAGAATTCCAATATTGATTATTTTCATGTGATTGTCCTCCTTTTACAGCCCCAAAAGGGCATAAAAATCCCCAGCGGCTAATACTTTTACCGCTGGGGATCATGACTTCGGATACATAGAAACGCATTCAGCTAACATGAGCCGTTATCCGTCACGATATTTACTAAAAAGGCAAAAGTATTCTTAAAATTGGGTACAAAAACCAAGCCCCTGCAAGGGGCAATCATTTTTGCGCCCATTATCAAATTTTATTTAAGAATACCTTGCCGCATATTTGATAGACTCCTCAAATCAGGATAATAGCAGTATATCATAGTACGCTCTAAAATGCAAGAAGTTTTTACCCGCTGTCCCAAATAAATCAGGAGGGCATTCACCGGGACACCCTTCGTTTTTGGTGATTATCGTGCGCCTAATCTTGCTTTTTGCCTTGCGTCCCGTTTCCGTTCCTTTTCAGCCTGTTCCTGCTGGTAAGCGGCCTCTAATATTCTGTCCGCCTGTTCCGGGCCAATGGCCCGCCTGACCCGCTCATAGTCCCTGACCTTTCCCTTTCTTTGCTTGCCGTCCAGATAGGCAAGCAAAGAAAGGGAATCGGAAAATGTGGGATTTTCAAAACTCGCCGTCACATCGGCTATGTACTTCTCGTCAATTTCCCATCCCCAGAAGTCCTCCTCAGCGCGCAGGTCACGCTCAAATTGAAGCACATCTTGGAGGCGTTCTTTGGTGTATTGCTTGATTTCCACGTTTTGGTTACCTCTCAATTATTCATCGTTTTCAGATAAGATATCAATCTGCCATCAAATCCGAAAGGAAACCTCACTTTTCAGCCACTTTCACAGGTCTACACCTGCAAAAATTGACTTAAAGATAATTTTTCCTTATTCCCATTCGATTGTCGCCGGGGGTTTGCCCGTCACGTCGTAGCAAACTCTGCTTATGCCTTTGACTTCGTTGACGATACGAGACGCAATTTTGGTGAGCAAGTCATAAGGGAGGCGAGTGTACTCCGCAGTCATAAAGTCGGAGGTTGAAACCGCTCTTATGACGACCACATAGCCGTAATTGCGGTAGTCGCCGATGACGCCGACCGATTTGGTGTCCGTGATGACGGCAAAATATTGGTCGGATTTTACGCCGCTTGCGCCGATTTCTTCACGCACGATAGCGTCTGCGTCGCGCAAGATGTCGAGTTTCTCTTTGGTGATTTCGCCGATTGTGCGGATTGCAAGTCCCGGACCGGGGAAGGGTTGACGATTGACAAGATAGTCGGGAAGACCGAGCTTTTTGCCTATGACGCGCACTTCGTCTTTAAAGAGTCCGCGCAAAGGTTCGACAAGTCCGGTAAAGGGCAAATCTTTTGGGAGACCGCCGACGTTGTGGTGGCTCTTGATGTTTGCCGAGTTGTTTGCGCCCGATTCGATGACGTCGGGATAAATTGTGCCTTGGGCAAGGAAATCATAGCCTTTTTGCGCTTTCGATACTTCGGCAAACGTCTTGACAAACTCCTCGCCGATAATCTTTCTCTTGCGTTCGGGATCGGTTACGCCCGCGATTTTGGAAAGGAACTTTTCGCTTGCGTCAACCACTTCGAGCTTGAGCGGCATATTGGCAAACGCTTCTTTGATTTGTTTTGTTTCGTCCTTGCGCATGAAGCCGTGATCGACGTACACGCAAAGCAGTTGATCGGGGATAGCCTTGCTTATGAGTGCGGCAACGACGGAGCTGTCAACGCCGCCCGAAAGACCGAGAAGAACTTTTTTGTCGCCCACTTTTTCGCGTATGAGCTTGATTTGCGTGTCGATATAGTCGTCCAAAGAATAGTCGCGTTTTGCTCCGCACACCTTTAAAACGAAGTTTTCAAGCACTTTCATTCCGTTTACGGAACGTTCGACTTCGGGGTGGAATTGCACGCCGTAGAGCTTTTTATCCTCGTTTGCGATTGCAGCGCACGGACAATCTGACGTCGTTGCCACCACTTTGAATCCGTCGGGAACTTGCGCAACGTAGTCGGTGTGGCTCATGAGCATTTCTTCTTCTTTGCCAAGACCGTCGAAGATTGCGCAGTCGCCGATAAACACCTTGGTTTGTCCGTATTCGCGCACGGTGCCTTCTTTGACCACTCCGCCAAAGGAATACGCCATATATTGCATGCCGTAGCAAATGCCCAAGATAGGCACACCCAGATCGAACACCGCCTTCGAGCAACGGGGAGAATTTTCAAGATAAACGCTGTTCGGTCCGCCCGTAAAAATGATGCCGATAGGGTCGATTTCTTTGAGTTTTTCCTCTGAAATGCAAGACGGTTCGACGACGGAATACACGTTCATTCTGCGCACGCTGCGCGCGATGAGCTCTTTGTATTGTCCGCCGAAGTCCAAAACGAGAATGGTTTGATTTTTCATATGTTCTCCTAAAAAGGTTTTTTCAACGAATACAGTTCAATTATATCCAAAATTCATCTCAAAGCAAAGCGAAATTCGATTATTTACAACAAAACCGTATATTTAATTATACAAGCATCGACTTTGGTCTTTTTCGGCAAATATTCTGACGACGATTTAACAAATCATTTCGCTTAAAAAACTCGTTCGTGCAACACAAAGACGGAAAGACAAACGGTGATATTTTAAAAATGCGATTTCACAAAAAAGCAAGTTTATATACAAAAAGAGCGTCGATAAAACGCCCTTTTTGCAAATTTAACGTATTTAGAATTTTTCGGCCAATCATTTTGACGGGTGGTTTCCGTCCTTTGCTGCTTTGACGAACGCTGCGAAAATCGGATTTGCGACTTCGGGACGAGAAGTAAATTCGGGATGGAACTGAACGCCCACGAAGAAAGGATGGTCTTTGACTTCGACCGTTTCCACGATGCGACCGTCGGGGGATTTGCCGCTTATCACAAGTCCGCCTTTTTCAAACGCTTCGAGATAATCGGAATTGAATTCGTATCTGTGGCGGTGTCTTTCTTCTATCATGTCGCGATTGCCGTATGCTTCTTTGATTTTCGTGCCGTCTTTGAGTGCGCAGGGGTATGCGCCAAGGCGCATCGTTCCGCCGATTTTCTTGCCTTTCTTGTCGGGCAGAATGTCGATGACGTGGCTGCCGCTTTCGGAAAATTCACCGCTGGTTGCGTCTTTTATGCCAAGCATGTCGCGAGCGTATTCGATGACGGTGACTTGCATGCCGAGGCAGATTCCCAAATAAGGTATTTTGTGCGTGCGCGCGTATTTGCAGGTTGCAATCATGCCCTCAACGCCTCTTGTGCCGAAGCCGCCGGGGATGATGATTCCGTCAACGTCTTTAAGTTTTTCTTCGACGTTTTTGTCGGTGACGGTTTCGCTGTCAACCCATTTGAGTTCGATGCCCGTTTTGTTTGCGCCGCCCGCGTGCTTGATTGCCTCGACGAGCGAGATGTACGAGTCGCGAAGGGAAACGTATTTGCCCACGATTGCGATTTTTGTTTTGACGGATTTGATTTTGAGGTCGGCAACTTTCTTTTTCCAATCGGACAAGTCGCATTTTTTGTCGAGCGAGAGCGCGTTTGCAACTGCTTTATAAAGTCCGTTTCGATAGAGCATGACGGGAGCATCGTAAAGGCATTTGACGGTGGTGCTGGGCACGACGGCGTCCTCGTTTATCGAGCAGAAAAGCGATATTTTTTTGATGATTTCTTCGGGAGGGGTTTTGTCCGAGCGTGTGATTACGACGTCGGGGAAGATGCCGAAGCGTTGCAGTTCGCGCACGGAGTGTTGCACGGGCTTTGATTTAAATTCGTCCGAGCAAGCCATATAAAGAAGCAGGCAGACGTGGATGAACGCACAGTTTTCTCTGCCTACGTCGAGGCTGAATTGGCGCAGTGCTTCGAGGTAGGGCTGGCTTTCGATATCACCCACCGTGCCGCCGATTTCGGTGATGAGAATGTCCGCGCCCGATTCCTCTGCGGTGTCGAGTATGTGTTGTTTTATCTCGTTGGTGACGTGGGGGATAATTTGCACGGTTTTTCCGCCGTACTCGCCGTTTCTTTCCTTGTTCAGAACGTTCTGATAGATTTTTCCGCTTGTGAGGGTGGAGCTTTTTGTGAGGTTTTCGTTGATAAATCTCTCGTAGTGTCCGAGATCGAGGTCTGTTTCCGCGCCGTCCTCGGTGACGAACACCTCTCCGTGCTGGGTGGGGTTGAGAGTGCCGGGGTCTATGTTCATATACGGATCGAATTTTTCAATATACACGCTGTATCCCGCCGACTTCAAAAGTCTGCCGAGGGATGCCGCCACGATACCTTTTCCGAGTCCCGATACGACTCCGCCCGTTACGAAAATGTACTTGCTCATATGTATGCCTCCAAGGGTTTTAGTGTTGCTTTTTCGCTCGTTTTTGCCGTATTTTGAGGTTTTTTTGCCTCAAAAAAACAAAAAAAAGGCGTTTTTTTTTAGCAACTTGTCGTGCCAAAAAGAAAAACGCCTTTTCAGGTCCTTTTTATATTGCGTTTTTGATTGAAAGAAAAACCTCGTTTTCGATTTGCGCGAAGCAAAGTTTTCTTCAAAAAAACAGTTGTTATGATATCATATTCTTCTCTGTTGTCAATGATTTTTCAAATGTTTTTCGAAAATTTTTCAATCCGTTCGCGTCTTTTTGCATGCTCGCCTCTTATGCGCGTGCGCAAGGGCGCACTCGTGTGTATTTATTGATACATGCGTTGAACCGTTTTACAAAAAGCTACAAAAATAATCGCCGATTGTTCCGATTGGGGTATTGACACTCTGTTTTGAAAAAGGTATAATTTGAGTATCCAAAAAAAATCCATAAAGGAGAAAGTTTATGAAAAAACTTGTAGCATTCATACTTTGTATGGCTCTTGTTATCACATGCGTGGCATGCTTTGCAGCGTGCAACGACACTGCGAAAACGTATGAGATTGCAGTCGTTACAGACGTCGGTCAATTGATGGACGGTGGTTTCAACCAAGGAACTTACGAAGGCGCAAAGGCATATGCCGAAGCAAACGGCCTCACCTATCAATACTATCAACCCGCAAACGGCGCAGACGCAACCGACAACGATCGTATCGCTGCAATGCGTCAAGCAATCAAGAACGGCGCAAAAGTTATCGTCGCTCCCGGTTTCTTGCAGGCAACGGCAATGACCACGGTTGCAACCGAAAGTCCCGAAGTGAAATTCATCTTCGTTGATGGTTTTGCTCTCTCGGATGCAAAGGGCAATCCGCTTAAAAACGTCACCGCAGTTGTCTACAAAGAAGAAGAATCCGGCTACATGGCAGGTTATGCTGCAGTCAAAGAAGGCTACACCAAACTCGGCGGAACGTTCGGCGGCGGCGGAACGAACCCTGCTTGCAACAGATTTGCTTACGGTTATGCACAAGGCATCGCAGCAGCGGCAGAAGAACTCAACAAAGAAGTTGAATTGAAGCTCAGCTACAAGTTCGGTGCAGGTTTCGGTGCATCCGTTGAACTTCAAACACAAATCTCCGGTTGGTATACCGCAGGCACGGAAGTCGTGTTCGCATGCGGCGGCTCTATGTTCCAAAGCGTTAAGAGTGCGGCAGAAGCAACCACCAATGGCAAAATCATCGGCGTTGACGTTGACCAAGCTCCGCTCAGCGACAGAGTTATCACCTCTGCGGTCAAAGGCCTTTCCGTTTCCGTCCAAAAGATTCTCGGCGAATTCTATGGCGGCGAATGGGATACTAAACTTGCCGCAAAAGCAAGCAACCTCGGCGCAGCAGACGATGCAACCGGTCTTCCCACTGCAACGTGGAGAATGAGCAAATTCACCGTTGAAAACTACAACACTTTGTTTGCAGCGGTCAAAGCGGGCAGTGTTTCCATAAAGAACGACATTGCTGAAAATTGCGACAATCAAGAGTTCTGGACAGGTAAGATTACCAGCACGAAAGTGACCATCACTCTCGATAAATAATCAACAAAACAAGCAAAAGAAAGGACTTTACGTCCTTTCTTTTTGCCAATTTGACGGGTTTTCGTCAGATTGGCAAAGAGAAAGGATTTTCTTTATAAAGAAGGGAAAAGTATGGCAAAACGAAAAAAAGACACCGAAAACACGTCAGTCGTTCAGAATGATGCGATAACCGAAGCGGAAGACGTCTGCAAAGCAACCGAGCAAGCAAACGAAGTTTCGGACACCATACAAACCGAGGCTGTTGGCGATACACGAGAACAAATGCAAAGCGATTACGTCATCGAAATGCGCCACATCACGAAGGAATTTCCGGGTATCGTCGCAAACGACGACATTACGTTGCAACTCAAACGCGGCGAAATCCACGCATTGCTCGGCGAAAACGGCGCAGGCAAGTCCACGCTTATGTCCGTTCTTTTCGGATTGTATCAACCCGAAAAAGGCGAGATTTTGAAGGATGGAAAAGTTGTGAAAATCAACAGCCCGAACGACGCCACCGCACTGGGCATAGGAATGGTGCATCAACACTTCAAACTTGTTGAGTGTTTCAGCGTGCTCGACAACATCATTTTGGGTGCCGAAGACACCGTTTTGGGATTTACGCAAAAGAAAAAAGCAAAACAAAAAGTGCTTGCTTTGAGTGAGAAGTACGGTTTTAACATCGATTTAAAAGCGCGTATAGACGAAATTACCGTGGGCATGCAACAGCGCACGGAAATCCTCAAAATGCTTTATCGCGACAACGAAATTCTCATTTTCGACGAGCCTACCGCCGTGTTGACGCCGCAAGAAATCGACGAGCTTATGCAAATCATGCGCAACCTCGCTGCAGAAGGCAAGTCAATCCTTTTCATCACGCACAAACTCAACGAGATTATGGCGGTTGCGGACCGTTGTTCAGTTTTGCGCAAAGGCAAGTATATCGGCACTGTCAACGTTGCGGATACGACCAAAGAAGAGCTTTCCACAATGATGGTCGGACATGCGGTAAAATTCGAGGTTGACAAAGAGCCTGCGCAACCCAAAGAGGCTATTTTGGAAGTTGAAAATTTGTGCGTTCGCGACAAAATCCACAAAAAAGAAGCGGTCAAGGACGTTTCGTTCACCGTTCACTCGGGCGAAATCGTGTGTATTGCCGGTATTGACGGCAACGGACAATCCGAGCTGGTTTATGCGATCACGGGGCTCGAACCCATCGAAAAAGGAACGATAGTTTTAAACGGCGAAGATATCACCAAAAAGAATATAAGACATCGCAACACACACGGAATGAGCCATATTCCAGAAGATCGCCACAAACACGGTCTTGTGCTCGACTACTCGCTTGAACAAAACATGGTGCTTCAACGTTATTTCGAACCGCAATTCCAAAAGGGCGGTTTTATCAAATTCGACGAAGTGCGAAAATATGCCGAAGGACTTATCGACAAATTCGACGTAAGAAGCGGACAAGGTCCGATTACGAAAGCGCGCAGCATGTCGGGCGGCAACCAACAAAAAGCAATCGTTGCAAGAGAACTCGACAGACCGCACAATTTGCTCGTTGCGGTGCAACCTACAAGAGGTTTGGACGTTGGCGCAATCGAATATATCCATGCTCAAATCGTAAAAGACAGAGACGAAGGCGCGGGCGTGTTGCTCGTATCATTGGAACTTGACGAAGTTATGAACCTCAGCGACAGAATCTTGGTTATGTACGAGGGAGAAATCGTCGGCGAACTAGATCCCAAAAAGACGACGGTGCAAGAGCTAGGTTTGTATATGGCAGGTGCAAAACGCAACGTCAATAAGCTTGAACAAACCGAAAATGAAGATACAAACGAACAGGGGGCGGAAAAATTATGAACAACAATAAATTTAAACAATTTTTCTGCAATACGGGTGATTGGTTCAAGTCGCTTTTTACCGTTCAAAACGGACAAGAGCCTAAACTTTTGACACTCTATAAAAAACCCGGCACGAAATCGATAATATCGTCGTTGTTGTGTATTTTGGCAGGCGTTTTGGTCGGCTTTATCGTTATGCTGATCATTGCGGCGGCATCTCCTACGATTACGGCGGCGGATGCTTTCAGAGGGCTTGGCATTATTTTGGGCGGTCCGTTTTCAAGCGGAACGGCAAAGTATATAAGCATGAACTTCGGCGACATGATTTTCTACGCCGGACCGCTTATTATGACGGGTTTGTCTGTTGCGATAGCTTTCAAGACGGGACTTTTCAATATCGGCGCACCCGGTCAATATTATATGGGCGCAATGGGCTCGCTGTTGGTTGCGTTGAGCATACCGTCCAAAAACGGCGCGGAATCATTTTTCATTTGGTTGTTTGCCGTCGTCGTCGGTATGGCTTTCGGTGCGCTTTGGGGTGCGATTCCCGGATTGTTCCGCGCGTTTTTCAACGTCAACGAAGTCATTGTTTGTATTATGACGAACTGGATTTCCGCAAACATCGTTACGTGGGTATTCTCTTCGATGCCGCAACTTGTAAATACGGGAATGGGAAAATCCGGATATTTGATTACCACAGCCGCTACCGGCAACGGAACGCCGAAAATCGGGCTTGACAAATTGTTTCCGGGTTCGTACATAGATTTGGGCATAGTCATAGCAATCGTATTTGCGATAGTGCTTGTGATTATGCTCAACAAAACCACGTTCGGCTACGAACTGAAAGCGTGCGGCAACAACAGATATGCATCCAAATACGCAGGTATGAGCGAAAAACGCAACGTTGTGCTCTCAATGGTTATCGCAGGCGGAATCGCAGGCGTCGGCGGTGCGTTGTACTATCTCAACCCGGGTATTGAATTCCAATTCTTGTCGGCATACAGCAAGTTGCCCGACTACGGATTTAACGGAATCCCCGTTGCGTTGCTTGCGTCAAGCAATCCTATCGGAATTATATTTACCGGTATATTCCTCAGATATATCGCGCAGGGCGGAAACGAGCTTACTTCTGCAGGTTACAACAGATATATCGCCGATATAATCATCGCTCTTATCATCTACTTCGCAGGTTTTTCAAAGCTCATCATGGATATTCTTTCAAGACGACAGAAAAAACTTTCGGCAAAAGTTCAATTGAAGATAGACGAGAAAGCAAAAACAATCGATATGAAAGACGAGTACGTTCTTGAAAGAGAGTCGAGTGAAACGTTGGCGGAAAGCATAGAGAACGCCATAGAAGAAACAAACGACGCTTCGCCCGTCAATACGCAAAAGAAGGAGGTTGATCCGCAATGACCGTATTTATTATTCAAAATACCATAATTTACACCATTCCGCTTCTTATAGTTGCGCTCGGTGGTATGTTTGCAGAAAGATCCGGCGTCATCAACCTTGCCCTTGAAGGCGAAATGATATTCGGTGCTTTTATGGGTGCGGTTGCCGTATACGGCTTCCAGATGTCGGGCGCAATGGCAGATACGCCGCAGCTTATGTTTATAATCGCAATGATTATCGCGGCGGCAAGCGGCGCGGTGTTTTCGCTGCTGTTGTCATTCTCGGCAATAAACTTGAAAGCAGACCAAACTATCGGCGGTACGGCACTCAATATGCTTGCTCCCGCAATCGTTTGTACAATGGGACTTGCGTTTTTCAATCAAGAAAAACTCGTTATGCCCAAGTCTACAAACTACGTCATCATCAACGACAGTATTAGCGACTTCGGCAGAATTTTTGCGGATAAGATGTATATATCGACTTATATTGTAATTGCTGTGTTCGTTCTGCTGTCCATATGGGTTTACAAGTCAAAAACAGGTACCCGTATGCGCGCGTGCGGCGAACATCCTCAGGCGGCGGCAAGCGTCGGCGTAAACGTTTATGCGATGAGATACCTCGGAACTACGATTTCAGGCGCACTGGCAGGCCTCGGCGGTTACGTGTATATAGCGACTACCGCGGGCGGTACAGCGGAAAGCACGGTCGCAGGTATGGGATTCCTTGCTCTTGCAATTATGATTTTCGGAAACTGGAAACCGCTTGGAATTGCGCTCGGCGCGGTTATGTTCGGTTTCTTGAAATGTATAAGCGTCATGTCGTCGCAAATAGAGTTTTTGAGCAAACTCGATTTGCCGATGTACTTCTACAATATAATCCCGTATTTTATGGTTTTGGTTGTTCTTGCGCTTACGGCAAAGAAATCCGGCTGCCCGAAAGCGGAGGGTATTCCGTACGACAAGGGTATGAGATAAAAACAATCCGAAAAACAGCTTTATTCAAAACAAAAATCCCGTCGCATTGCGGCGGGATTCGTTTTGTCTTTCGTATATCGGTTGTTTAACTTTTGTATATCTAATTGCTTTGTCTTTTGTGCAAAAGAGATCATTTAACCAAATCGATGAGAGCGAGTGCACGTTTGAGTGCGAGTTTGCTGTTTACTTTGAATTGGAAAGGAACTTCCTCATACACTTTTTTATGTCCTGTCGAGGTGTGCGGCGTGCGACCGTCATTGAACTCTTCCGCGTCGGGATCGAGGGGGAGATTGATACGCAAAGAAGTGCCGATTATGGTGATCTTTGCCACGATGTCGCCTTCGCGTCTATACGTGTCGCATTGCTTGCTGATTCTGCTCTTGATTTTCGGGGTGCCTTTTGCCGTTGCAGTGAGCGCGTCTTTGAGGATTGCGTAGCGTTCTTTGATGATGTCGTCCGCAAGTGCGTACTTCTCCGCAAAAGTGAGGCTCTTTCTTGCCGCCTTTTTCGCCATAACCTTGTCGTAATCGAACTTTTTGCCCAATGAGGAGTGAAGTTCTGTTACGTCTTCGTTCTCTTTCTCTGCGGTAAGGGCAACTTGAACTGGGTGTTCGTTGTCCGATGCGGGCAAGATTTGCGGTTTGTTCATTTCCTCAAACGCAGTTGCGCAGGGGAGCGCAACGCTCTTGTCGCAAAAAGCGCAATAATCGTATGCGCCGCACATATCGCGGTGATTGCTGACGCTATCGTTCCATTTTTGTTCGTCAAGTTTTGCTTGCAATGCAATTTTGTCCATGGTGATTTATGCTCCGTATTACGTTTTCGTTGAAAAGTAAAGAGCGGCTTTTGCCGCGTTTATCCAACCTAATTGACCATATTGTACACAAATATTTTTGATTTGGCAAATATTTTGGCGTTCTATTGCGATATTTTTTTTTGTCGAGATATAGGTTCGCTTGAAAAATCATATAAAACCGCATTCTATTAGTCTTAAAAATATGTTTTAAGCATTCTATCCGCCTCAAAACTGTCATAAAAGAAAACCCAACCGAGAGGTTGGGGCTGGTGTTCGTGAAGGGATTCGCCCAACAGCGATTGATACAAAGTCAATCGCGTGCAGCCCGACCAAAGGCGGGGCGCAACAGAGTTGCGGTGTGCAAAGCACATGTTCGAATCGCAAAAGAAAACCCAACCGAGAGGTTGGGACTGGTGTTCGTGAAGGGGTTCGCCCAACAGCGATTGATACAGAGTCAATCGCGTGCAGCCCGACCAAAGGCGGGGCGCAACAAAGTTGCGGTGTGCAAAGCACACGTTCGAATCGCAAAAGAAAACCCAACCGAGAGGTTGGGGCTGGTGTTCGTGAAGGGATTCGCCCAA
>OWIM01000905.1_pt1 | contig 13368 bp, 10 predicted proteins | sample 1732751 | NCBI WGS metagenome assembly OWIM01 (sample SAMN05065749, study PRJEB22554) | human gut metagenome | biome: ENVO:2100002; feature: ENVO:00000062; material: ENVO:00002003 | host: Homo sapiens | place: USA
GGCAGCGTCAGATGTGTATAAGAGACAGGTCATCTTCTGCGTACATATTCCGCTGCGCAACGCCACGTCGTTCAACCGCGAGACCGTGCGCAACCTGCTCAAAGAGTTCGACAACGTCCACATCATGGCCGGCCACACGCACTACGCCCAGAACTATATCGACGGCGACGTCTACGAACATATCCACGGTGCCGTCTGCGGCGCCTGGTGGAAATCGACCATCAACGTCGACGGTACCCCCAACGGTTACGGCGTCTACGACATCTCCGGCAGCAAGATCGAGAACTGGTACTACAAACCCACGCGGCTGTCGAAGGATTTCCAGATCCGCATGTACCGGGGCGAGACGACCTTCGCGGGCGGCTACAAGTTCACCTACACGGCCTCCGACGAGATCGTGGCCAATATCTGGAACTCGGACGACAGGAACTGGAAGGTCGAAGTGTATGAAAACGGCAACAAAACCGGCGAGATGACCCGCGAGAAATCGCTGGACGCATGGGGTGCGGGCTATCACGTGGGAGTCCTGAGCGCGAATCCCGATTCGCACGGCAAGACCACCTACGACCACTTCTACCACTACAAACTCAAAGATGCCAAAGCGGCCGTCGAGATCCGCGCAACCGACTGTTTCGGCAAGGTCTACACACAGAACGTCTTCACCACGGCCGCCGAAACGGACTATCCGATGGTGGACAACTATCCTGCGGTCGCCGAATAGCCGGTCAGGTCATTCTGCGAATTTTCATCTTGGGCTGACGCCTTATCCCGCAAATGCAATGTCGAATTTATTCTGACATTGCATTTGCTTATTTTTATTTCAGCTTGCGCCTTAGATGCTCCCGCCCGGCAAAAAGCAAATAAATTTGATATTGCCTTCGCTTAATCGTATCTTTGGCTGACGCCTTAGATACTCCGCCTCGGCAATTGCAAATAAATTTGCATTGCTCTCGGCTTAATCGTATCTTTGCCGGAAGATTTAACATCAAACGATATACAATGGCTTTACAATGCGGAATCGTCGGTCTGCCCAACGTCGGCAAATCGACCCTGTTCAACTGCCTGTCGAACGCCAAGGCGCAGGCGGCAAATTTCCCCTTCTGTACGATCGAGCCCAACGTGGGCGTCATCACCGTTCCCGACGAGCGGCTCATTCGGCTCGCGGAGATCGACAATCCCAAGCGGGTGGTTCCCACCACTATCGAGATCGTCGATATCGCCGGACTGGTGAAAGGTGCCTCGAAAGGCGAGGGGCTGGGCAACAAGTTTCTGGCCAACATCCGCAACACGAACGCCATTATTCATGTGCTCCGTTGTTTCGAGAACGATAACATTACCCATGTCGATGGTTCGATCGACCCTGTGCGCGACAAGGGTATCATCGATACCGAGTTGCAGCTCAAGGACCTCGAAACCATCGAGAACCGCCTTGCCAAGACCCAGAAGCAGGCTGTCGTGGGCGGGGACAAGCAGGCCAAACGTGCCGTGGAGATCCTGTTGCAGTACAAGGCCGTCCTGGAGCAGGGTTTGAGCGCCCGGACCGTGGAGCTCGAGAAAGAGGACCGCAAGCTGGTCGCCGACCTGAACCTGCTGACCGACAAACCGGTGCTCTACGTCTGCAACGTTGATGAGAAGAGCGCCGTGACGGGCAACGAACATACCCGGGCCGTCGAGGCCGCCATTGCCGACGAGCGGGCCGAGATGCTGATCGTCGCCGCAGCTACCGAGGCCGACATCGCCGAGCTGGACGAGTACGAGGAGCGCCAGATGTTCCTCGAAGAGATCGGCTTGCAGGAGTCGGGCGTGGCGCGGCTCATCAAATCGGCCTACAAATTGCTCAACCTCGAAACGTTCTTCACCACCGGGGCCGACGAGACCCGCGCCTGGACCTACCTGCGCGGCATGAAAGCCCCGCAGACGGCCGGCATCATCCACACCGATTTCGAGCGGGGCTTCATCCGTGCCGAAGTCATCAAGTACGACGACTATGTGGCGCTGGGTTCCGAAAAGGCCTGCCGCGACCAGGGCAAGATCGGGGTTGAGGGTAAGGAGTACGTGGTGCAGGACGGCGACATCATGCACTTCCTGTTCAACGTGTAGTGCCGCGCTGCCGTTTACGGTAGCGGGCGGGGCGCCGCCGGATGCGGTGATCGTGTCCTGTTGAAAACGCCGGACCGGAAGCGGCCGATGAATTGCGGCGGGTTAGCAAATATAATTCTTAAAATATTACGGTTATGAAAGCGTATTGGAAGTACCTCATCATCGGTGCGGCGATCGTCGTCAGTGCCTGGTTGCTCGCAAGGGCGTACACATATAAATACCACGCGCAGGAGACGATCGTGGTGACGGGCCTCGGCGAAACCGAGTTCTCGTCCGACCTGATCGTCTGGAACGGTTTCATCACCGCCGAGGCGCAGAACGTCGAAGCGGGATACGCGCAGATCGAATCCAGCAAGAAGAAGGTGTACGACTACCTCCTCTCGAAAGGGATCGCTGCTGAAGCCGTGGTCTTCCAGTTCGTGAACGTCACCAAGCAGTACGAGCCGGTCTATTCGGCCAATGGCAGTTGGGCCGGACAGCGGTTTACCGGTTACCGGCTTTCGCAGGGCTTCACCGTCGAGTCGAAGAGTGTCGATGCCGTCGAGAATGTTTCGCGTGAAATCTCTTCGCTGATCGCCCAGGGCGTTTCGATCGAGGCTATGCAGCCCGATTATTACTATACGAAGCTCGACGACGTGAAGTTGTCGCTCATCGAGAAAGCATCGGCCGATGCCCGTGTCCGTGCCGAGAAGATCGCGGTCAATGCCGGAGCGAAGCTCGGCGGAGTGGCTTCGGCCCGTATGGGCGTGTTCCAGATCACGGGTGCCAATACCAACGAGGAGTTCTCGGCCGGAGGATCGTTCAACACCTCGAGCCGGCAGAAAAAAGCCCGTATCACCATGCGGGTCGAATACCGCATTAAGTAAACGGTATGGGAAATCGTGCAAAAATCGCCCGGGCGCTTACCTCCCGATGGACGGAACGGATATTTTTCGTCCTGCTTCTCGCAGTGGTCGCTTTGAGGAACGATGCGGTCTGGCGCGTGGTATCGGGTGCCTTCGTAGTGTGGGTGATGTGTGCGCTGTGGGCCGTGGCGCCGACTTTGTGCAAACCTGCCCGAGGGGGTGCAGCGGCGCAGGATGCGGCCGGTCGCAAGACGGCCGAATCCGAACATGACGATAAAAAGGAAATCAACAAAGAGTAACGAAATATGGAAAGACCTGTCCGGGTGCGCTTCGCACCCAGCCCTACGGGGCCTCTGCATATCGGCGGCGTACGTACGGCGCTTTATAACTACCTGTTCGCGCGTCGGCACGGCGGTACGATGATTCTTCGTATCGAAGATACCGACTCGCAGCGTTTCGTGCCGGGTGCCGAGGAGTATATCCTCGAGTCGCTCAAGTGGTGCGGCATCGAGATCGACGAAGGCGTGGGCGTCGGAGGGCCTCACGCCCCCTACCGCCAGAGCGAGCGGCGCGACATCTACCTGAAATACGCGAAACAGCTCGTGGAGTCCGGATGGGCCTACTACGCTTTTGATACTGCCGAGGAGTTGGACGCCCTGCGCAAGGAGTACGAGGCGCGCGGCGAAACTTTCGCATACAACTATTCGATCCGCGAGAAACTGCCTACGTCGCTCTCTCTCTCGAAAGAGGAGGTCGCAGCCCGCATCGCGCGGGGCGACCAGTGGGTCATTCGCTTCAAGATGCCCGAAAACGAGATCGTCGAAATGGACGACCTGATCCGGGGGCATGTCGAGGTGAACACTTCGACGCTCGACGACAAGGTGCTCTATAAGTCGGCCGATGCGCTGCCTACGTACCATCTGGCGAATATCGTGGACGACCGTCTGATGGAGGTGTCGCACGTGATCCGTGGCGAGGAGTGGCTGCCGTCGTTGCCGCTGCATTATCTGCTGTACCGGGCCTTTGGTTGGACGGACCTGCAGCCCCGCTTCGCGCATCTGCCTCTGCTGCTGAAACCTACGGGCGGTGGCAAACTCTCGAAGCGCGACGGCGACAAGATGGGGTTCCCCGTGTTCCCGCTCTTCTGGAAATCCCCGACGGGCGAAACCGCACGCGGTTACCGCGAGGACGGTTATTTCCCCGAGGCGTTTATCAACATGCTGGCGTTGCTGGGGTGGAATCCCGGCACCGAGCAGGAGATCTTCTCGATGCAGGAGCTGATCGACAACTTCTCGCTGGAGCGCGTTTCGAAATCGGGCGCCCGCTTCCAGCCCGACAAGGCCAAGTGGTTCAACGCCCAGTATATGCACCATAAGAGCGACGCGGAACTGGCCGCACTGTATCAGCCGATCCTGCGCGAGCACGGCATCGAGGTTTCGGACGAGTTGGCCGGGCGTGCCGCAGGCATTATGAAAGAGCGGGCCACGTTCATCACCGATCTGTGGGATCTGACCTCGTTCTTCTTCGTCGCTCCGACTCAGTACGATGAGAAGCAGGCTAAGAAGTATTGGAAGGGCGATAATCCGGCTATGCTGCGCGAACTGCGCGAGGTGCTGGCCGGCATCGACGATTTTTCGCTCGAAAATACCGAGCGGATCGTGCACGGCTGGATCGAGCAGAAGGGCTATTCGCTGGGACAGGTGATGAACACGCTGCGCCTGGCGCTGGTCGGAGCCGGCAAGGGTCCCGGTATGTACGACGTTACCTCTTTCATCGGGAAGGAGGAGACCCTGCGTCGTATCGACAACCTGCTGCGTAATCTGAAGCCGGGCGAATAGGGATGGAGATCGAACAGCAGATCTGGGGCGCCACTTCGGAGGGCGAGGCCGTTGTGCTCTATACGCTGCGCAATGCCGCAGGTGCCGAAGTGCGGCTTTGCAATGTCGGCGCGGCTGTCGTGTCGATTCTGGTTCCCGATCGTGACGGACATTTGGCGGATGTGGCGCTGGGTTACAAGGATTTCCGCAGTTATTTCGGCGATCCGGCCCTGTGCGGCAAAAGCATCGGCCGCGTGGCCGGTTGCATCGCTTACGGGACGATGCGGATTGACGGCGAAGAATACCGCTTGGATATAAACGGCATGGCCGGGCATCTCAACGGCGGTGTGAAGGGCTTCGCCGGGCGCTTGTGGGAGAGCCGTGTCGAAACCAACCGGGTCGTGATGTCGCTCTCTTCCGACGACGGCGATCAGGGGTATCCCGGTAATTTGCAGGTCGAGGCCGCTTTCGATTTCGACGAAGATAATGCGCTGGAAATAACTTATATCGCTCGAACCGACCGGACGACGCCCGTGAACATGGCCTGCAACCTGCTGCTCAATCTGGGCGGCGAGGGCAGCGGGTCGGTACTCGACCACGAGCTGCGGCTCGATGCTTCGACTGTTTTGGAAGCGGACGATCGTCTGATTCCTACCGGGAAACTGCTCGGTGTTGCCGGTACGCCCGCCGATTTCCGTTCACTGCGCCGCTTGGGTGAGGGCGTCGATTCCGATTTCGACCGGATCCGGATGCTGCGGGGGTACGACCACTTCTTCCCCGTGGACGGTTGGCGGCAGAATATCCTGACCGAAGTCGGCGAATTGCGCGATGCACGTTCGGGACGCCGGGTGGAGATTCTCTCTTCGCAGCCCGGCGTGACGCTCTACACCGGCAATCGCTTGGGCGGCGGATGCCCCGAAACGAAGTCGGGCGGCCGCTACCGGGATTACGAAGGGGTCGCCGTCGTCTGTCAGGGGTATCCCGATGCGGTCAATCGGCCGGAATTTCCTTCTCCGCTGCTTGCGCCTGACGGATTTTATTGCCAGAAGACCGTCTATCGGTTCGGTACTTTCCGGTAGGTGATGACTCTCCCCAGGCTTGCCCTGTCCCGAGGAAGATACCGGATTTTTCAACTGTCGGAGCCGGAAAACGGTCCCGGGTTTTGCCTGGTTCCGGGTTGTAAACGTTTTTTTCGGCAAATATCCGAACAGTCGGTTTTTCGTCGCTGTCCGCCGCATTCGGAGTGAGTTGTTCGAACAAAGCTGTGCGCCATTCCTGGGGTCGAGCCGGGTGGCGTACTCTTTTTGTGATGCGGTGCGATTTTCCGAAATTTAATGTTATCTTTGCGCCCGTATTCTTGAAGGGGTGCCTTACTGTCAGGCTGAGATTATACCCATTGTACCGGATACGGGTAATGCTGAAACCGGGAATCTATAATCGATACGACATACCCCTTTTCTGTTCTTTTAATTCAATTAAAGTTATGAAAAGGATTTTCTTACTGCCGCTTACGGCTGCGGCTGTCTGGTGCGCGATGCCGGTGCACGCGGACGAACCGGTGGAAACGGACTCCATGACTCCGGATTCCATGAAACTGTACGAATTGCAGCAGATCGAGGTGACCGCTACCCGCGTCGATCGCAAAACTCCGGTGGCATATGCCGATATCGGCCGAGAAGCGATTTCTCGCCGGAATTTCGGCAGCGACATGCCGACGTTGTTGCAAATGACTCCGTCGGTGGTCGCCACTTCGGATGCCGGCAACGGCATCGGCGGTACGGCGTTCCGTCTGCGCGGTTCGGATGCTTCGCGCATCAATGTCACAACCAACGGCGTGCCGATGAACGATGCCGAGAGCCACTCGGTCTATTGGTACGATACGCCCGACATGGCTTCTTCGGTCGGAACGATCCAGGTACAGCGCGGTGCCGGAACCTCGACCAACGGTACGGGAGCCTTCGGCGGTTCGGTGAATATGACCACCGCCCCGATGTCGAGCGAATTTTCTGGCGAAGCGTCCCTTTCCTATGGCTCCTACAACACCAACAAACAGTCGTTGCAGATCGGTTCGGGACTCATGGGCGGCCATTGGACCGTCGATGCCCGGCTTTCGCATATCTCCTCGGACGGTTATGTCGATCGGGCCTTCACCAACCTGGAGTCCTACATGTTGCAGGTCGGGTACTACGATGGGGGTACGGCCGTGAAGCTGATCTCCTTCGGCGGTGTGGCCAGAGTCGGACTGGCTTATGACGGCGTGACGAAGGAGCAGCTCGAAACCGACCGGCGCTACAATTCGCAGGGGCTTGTCAAACATGCCGACGGATCGATTTCGTTTTATGATAACCAGACGGATAACTATACCCAGATCAACAATCAGTTGATCGTCAATCATCGCTTCAACGCCCGTTGGACGCTGAATGTCACGGGCCACTACACCTACGGTTCGGGTTATTACAACCAGTATAAGAACGGACAGACGTTGAGTGAGTACGGTATCGCGCCGATCCCTACGGACGATCCGAACGAGCCGATTACCGAAAGCAATCTGATTCGCCGCAAGTCGATGGACAACCATTTCGGCGGCGTGGTGGCATCGGCCAACTATACTCGTGGTCGCGTACAACTGGCCCTGGGCGGTGCGGGCAACGTATATGACGGCGGCCACTGGGGAAACGTGATGTCGGTCGTCGATGCACCCGGCTTCCCGCGTCACGAATATTATCGTAACGCCTCGACCAAGTACGATGCCAACGTCTTCGCCAAGATCAACTGGGAGGCTGCGCGGGGGCTGAACCTCTATGCCGACCTGCAGTACCGTTTCATCCGGCATAACATTACGGGCACCAACGACAATTTCAACAGCACCACTTCGGCGCTTCAGGAGTTGGATATTCACCGTACCTATCACTTTTTCAACCCCAAAGCGGGCGTGAACTACACTTTCGCCCGGAATCACAAGGTCTATGTGTCGTTCGCCGTGGCGCAGAAGGAGCCTACGCGCAGCAACTTCACCGATACCAAGAACGGGGAGTATCCCACCTCGGAGCGGCTGTACGACTGGGAGTTCGGCTATCTTTTCCACAACGACCGTTTCGAGGCGGGCGTGAACTTCTACTATATGTCCTACAAGGATCAGCTGGTCGCTACGGGCGAACTCTCGGACACGGGGCAGGAGCTGTCCCGCAATATTCCAGACAGTTACCGCCGGGGCATCGAACTCTCGGCTTCGCTGAACATCGCCCGCTGGTTTTCGCTGGGAGCCAATGCGACCCTGAGCCAGAACCGGATCGAGAACTATACGGAATATGTTTCGGAGTACGACGCCGACTGGAACTACCTGGGCGAAAAGGAGCTGTATCTCGGGACCTCGACCCTTTCCTACTCTCCGTCGGTCATCGCCGGAGTGCTATTGGATTTCCATGTCAAAGGGTTCAGCGCCCTGCTGCATACGCAGTATGTCGGCAAACAATACTTTACCAACGGCCGCAACGATGCGCTGTCGCTCGACGACTACTGTGTCACCAACCTGAACCTGGGGTATGAATTGGCTGCCTCGAAGATCGGAAGCGTGCGTTTCGGCGTGCAGATCAACAATCTTTTCAATACGGAGTATTGTAACAACGGCTACGGTTATTCGTCGATTGTCGGAGGTGTGCGCGAAGATTCGGCCTTCTATTTTCCCCAGGCGATGTTCAACGTGCTGGCCAACGTAACGGTGCGGTTTTAGGCGATGGAACTCAAACTCATCCTGCAGATCGTCGGCTTTACGCTGGGGCTGCTCTATCTGTGGCTCGAATACCGGGCCAACATCTACCTCTGGCTCGTGGGGCTGGTGATGCCCGTCGTGCACGGTACGCTCTACTTCCAGACGGGGCTTTATGCCGATTTCGGCATGAACGTCTATTATTTTCTGGCAAGTGTCTATGGGTGGCTGGTATGGCGCAACGCTCCCAAAACCGAAAAGGGCGGCGGTATTTCCCGTACGCCCGCACGCCGCTGGCCGATGATCGCGGCGGCGTATGCGGCGATCCATCTGTTCATCTACTGGGTGCTCGTGACCTTTACCAACAGCACCGTGCCGTTCTGGGATAGCCTGACCACGTCGCTGAGCATCGTGGGAATGTGGATGCTTTCGCGCAAGTATCTGGAACAGTGGTTTGTATGGTTTGTAGTCAATTTGGTGACGGTCGGGCTCTATTTCTACAAGGAGATCCCGCTCACCGCATTGCTCTACACGATTTACCTGACGATGTCGCTGGCCGGGTATTTCCGCTGGCGTCGGATGATGCGGCGGCAGATGCGGGGCTGATTCGGGAAAGAGGCGAAAGCCGGGTTACTCTTCGGGGAGCCCGGCTTTTTCGATCTGGTTTCGTATTTCCTGCCGCAAGGCTTTGGGGGTGATGCCTGCCGCGACGAGCAGATAGGAGTGGCGGAGTTGCTCGCGGATAAAGGCGTCGGGCAGATCACCATCCGTACGGATGCCGTTCCAGTGGCGTTTGTTGCTGTGGAAAGCGGGAGTGACCAGTTCCGGATAGCGTTCGCGAAGCAGAACGGCCCGATCCGGATCGCACTTTACAGCGATCCATCGGAATTCCACCATATCGGTGTAACAGAACATTTTGCCCCCGATTTTGAAGACCAGGGTCGTTTCGTCGAACGGGGTACACTCTTCTGCCAGCGGCAGGGAGAGGCAATAGCGGCGCAGTTCCAGAATATCCATTTCAGGATGATTTTTTTAGTGTGGGTATATGCAGCAAAGCGGGTGCGGTGTCCGTTCGAAGGTTTTTCGTTCGGTTTTGCATCCGAAGCAAAGATATACATAGTTTTTCCGATTCGGAAAATAATCGTCGAGCTGCATCGGTGAATTTTTGGCAATCTGCGGACAAACCGTTTCCCGCATCCGATATTTTTCGTACCTTTGGCTCTGATAAACCGATTTTGTTATGGAGGTGAACAAGATACAGGAAGAACTTGCCCGTTTGATCGAACTGGTCGATGGCTGGGCGGGTTCGCACGATGTCCCCGGCATCGAGCGGGATTTGGTTTTGGACAAGCTCAAAAAATTGTATGAAGCGATACGGTTTGCGAATTTCGACGAAGGGGATTCCTCCGCTTCCGCGTCCGTCGCTGCGCAGCAGTCCGTCGCCGAAGTTGCGCCGGTGTCCGAAATAAGTATCGACCTGGACGATTTGCTGGCGGAGCCTGTCCGCGATTTCCTGCCGGAGTCGGCTGCGATGCCCGAAGCTTTGGATGCACCCGTCGGGGAGTCTGCGGCTGTGCCGGAACCTGCGTCTTCCGAGAAGCCGGTTTCAGTGTCTGCCGTTACAGAACCTATGTCGGAACCGATGCCTGTTGTTGCTCCCGCTTCTGTACCCGAGCCGGATCCGGCGCCTGCCGTCGGAACTGCCCCTGAACCCGTGCCTGTATCGGAATCTGTACCCGCTGTGCAGTCTGTTCCTGTATCGGAGCCTGCGGCCGTCGAGGTGTCGCTGTCTGCGGCGGCCGGTTTTTCGCGGCAGGACGTTTCGATGGAAGGGCGGGCCGGCAAAGCGCCGGGAACCGGGCGCGATGCTGCGGCTCGGATCGGTCAGGAGGGGCTTGCCGGATCGTCTGCCGGACAGGTGGTTGCCCCCTCCTCTGAAGCCGATACCGAATCGAAGCAGAAAGTCGTCGTGTCGGACAGTCTGTTCGATCTGGACGATCTGGTGATCCGTCACAGGGAGAAGCGCCGGGTCATCATGTCCCTCTACGAAACGGACGGGCCGCAGGAAGCCGCTGCTTCGAAGATTCCGGTCGGAATCGGGCAGAAGCCGGGGCATGCAGCGGCGCCGCAGCAACGGGCAACCGCCGGAAAGGAGCAGGACGATGCAGTGGCTCCGCAGCCGGAAACACTCCTCGATAAAATGGATGAACCGAAGAAGTCCGTAACGTCGCAAATGCCGGAGCCACAGTCCGAAACATCGGAATCCGACTCTGTCGCTGCAGAGATTTCGGAGCAAGCGGATAATGCGGCGGATGCCGATGCTTCCGTTGCCGCTTCGCAAAAGACGGTCGTCGCCGAAACGACTTCGGCTAAAACCGATGCCCCGAAATACCCGTTTGCCGCCGAACCGGAGCCGGTGCTGGGCGAGGTGTTGGGCGGTGACGTGCATACGCTGGCCGACACGATCGCCGCGCCGAAGGACATGGCTTCCGAAATCGTGCGCAAGGAGCGGATCACCGACCTGAAGCAGGCGATCGGTATCAACGACAAATTCCTGTTGCTGCGGGACTTGTTCGGCGGCGATACCGAGCGGTACGAACGGACGATCGACCGTCTGAACGAGTTTGACGACCTGGACGACTGCATTATCTATATCTCCGAGAATTACGATTGGAACCCTTCGTCCGACGGAGTGAGGTTCCTGATGGAGTTGCTGGAACGTAAACTCTCCTGACGATGGCTAAGCTCTATATCGTTCCTACGCCGATCGGAAATTTGGACGACATCACGATTCGGGCCGTCAGGGTGCTTTCCGAAGTCGATTTTATTCTGGCTGAAGACACGCGCACCTCGTCGGTGCTGCTCAAGCATCTGGGCATCGAGAAAAAGATGTATGCCCACCACAAGTTCAATGAACATGCGACGGTTGGTCTGGTGGCCGACAACATCGCCCAGGGCCGTTCAGCGGCTCTGATTTCGGATGCGGGCACGCCGGGAATCTCCGACCCGGGATTCCTGCTGGTGCGGGCCTGTCTTGAAGCGGGGATCGAGGTGGAGACGCTGCCCGGAGCTACGGCTTTCGTTCCGGCGCTGGTGCAGAGCGGCTTTCCGTGCGACCGGTTTTGCTTCGAGGGTTTTCTGCCCCAGAAGAAAGGCCGCAACAAGCATTTGCAGAGCCTTGCGTCGGAGCCGCGTACGATGATTTTTTACGAGTCGCCTTTCCGGGTGGTCAAGACCCTCGAACAGTTCGCCGAGGTGTTCGGTCCGGAGCGGATGGCGGCCGTGTCGCGGGAACTGACCAAAAAGTTCGAACAGACCGTGCGGGGAACCCTTGCCGAGGTTGCGGACTATTTCCGGGAACATACGCCCAAAGGAGAGTTCGTGATCGTGGTGGCGGGGCTTCCGAAACCGGGAAAGAATATGGATACAGAATCCGAAGAAGAGTAAATGAGTGATATGGAAAATAGTGAATTGAAAGAGCAGTCCCGTCATTCGTTCCGACTTTGGGCGGAGTTCCGGGCTTTTATGCGGGACCGTTTCAGTCTGGAGGATGACAAGGCCTCGCAGGATGAAGTAGCTGCCAACATCAGCAAGGGTACGGAGTTTCGCGGCGTCAATTTGTGGGTCCTGATTTGCGCTACGATGGTGGCGTCGCTGGGCCTGAATGTCAATTCGGCCGCCGTAATTATCGGCGCCATGTGTATTTCTCCGATCATGGGGCCGATTATGGGTATCGGCTTTTCGCTCGGGATCAACGATTTCGACCTGCTGAAAAAATCCGTCAGGAACTTCGTCCTGATGTTCGTCGTGGCGATTTCGACTTCGACCCTCTTCTTTTTCATCTCCCCGCTGGGGAATGCGAGCAGTGAGTTGCTCGCACGTACCACTCCGACGACTTACGACGTGTTGATCGCCTTTTTCGGCGGTATGGCCGGTATCGTGGCGCAATCGCGCCAGGATCGTAATTCGACCGTTATTCCGGGCGTTGCGATCGCTACGGCGTTGATGCCGCCTCTCTGTACGGCGGGGTTCGGTCTGGCGACGGGACAGTATCGTTTTTTCTTCGGGGCGTTTTACCTGTTTTTCATCAATACGGTTTTTATCGCCCTGGCTACTTATATTTTTACCCGGTTTCTGAAGTACAGGAAGAAGACGTTTCTCAACAAATCCCGCGAGCGTTTCGTGAAGCGGACGATGCTGGCGATTACGCTCGTTACGTTTATTCCCAGCGTATTCATCGGCTTGCATATGGTGCGGGTTTCGATTTTCGAGGTGCAGGCCGATAAGTATATCGCCCAGGTGTTCAATTTCCCGCAGACCCGTGTGATCGAATCCAGCAAGATCTACCGCCGGGGCGGAGAATCGCCCCGTATCGAACTGCTGTTGGTCGGGGAGCCGCTCGGCGAAGATGTGATCGAGAATGCGCGGGGACAGCTTGCCAGCTACGGGCTGCCCCGGACAGAATTGGTGGTGCGCCAGGCATCGACCTCGGATAAAGTCGATTTGCAGTCGCTGCAGTCGAGTTACGTGGAGCTGCTGGACGAGAAGAATCGGCAAATCGCCGAGATGAAACAGCGACTGGCTCGCTATCAGGTGACGAATGTCGATATCGGCGATATTTCGCAGGAGGTGGGCGTGATGTCGGATAACGTGGAGTCGATGTCGCTTACCAAAGGGGTGATGTTCGACGTTGCGGGCAAACCGCTGGATACGCTGTTGGTCTGCGTTATTACGCCGAAGGATTTCCAACGCCAGATAGACCGGGAGCAGTTGCGCAAGTGGCTTTCGGTCCGCACGAAGGTCGATAATGTGAAACTGTTCGTAGAACCGAAATCGAATGAGTAAGCCGGAGGCTGTCTCTTATACACATCTCCGAGCCCACGAGACTACGCTGCATCTC
>OWIM01000909.1_pt1 | contig 13344 bp, 10 predicted proteins | sample 1732751 | NCBI WGS metagenome assembly OWIM01 (sample SAMN05065749, study PRJEB22554) | human gut metagenome | biome: ENVO:2100002; feature: ENVO:00000062; material: ENVO:00002003 | host: Homo sapiens | place: USA
GTGGGCTCGGAGATGTGTATAAGAGACAGTCCATATATTCCGGTACTTTTATATTCATCGGCGGCGTATATGCTGCATTTTTAATCTCAACATTATTTTTCCGGTAACAACCTGGGGTATGTGATCCTTCCTTTGAAGTGTCCAGCCCTTTACTTATAATTTCATGCAATTCTGAAAGAAACTTTTTATTTATGGGCATATCAGGAATCTCCCGAAAACACTCATCAACAAAAAACATAGCATTTTCAATATTATATATTTCTTCAATGGACTGGGATTTTGTTTCTCTTTGCGGTTCGCTTTGAACATAATCAGAAATGGTGGTTCGATTGCCCTCAATTCTGGCAGAACAAAGACTTTCCACCTTATGAAAAATCTCTTTTAGCTGATTAAACAGCCCACGATTAACCTCAATTTCTATTTCTCTACCTCTTAAAATCTCGAGTTTAACGATCATTTCAACAATCGGATCATTAAAATCAGGATTCGGTAATTTCAAATCAAAATGCTTAAACATATTTTTCCTTCATAAATCAAGCGCGCATCTACAATTTCGTCTTTTCACATCTACAAAAATAAATAAGAAAAACAAATAAATCCATAGAGTTATGCAAGTTTAAAAATATTTAACATCTACAATTTCTATAAAACATATTTACAAAACATGCAACAAATATTTGCACCGACAGCTAATTTTTTTACATCACCCTGCCAAAGCAACGGCATTATTATTTAAATCATTAATGGTCTGTACCAAAGCAATTTGCGTATCTTTATTAAACATTTTTATAAAGGTTTGCGGTCTATCAAATGGAGCTTTAACCAAAGCACTTGGCTCCATATAGCCATTGATTTCAATATTATCAATAATCTTATGAATAAACACAATCTGTTGCTGATTCAGAGATTGGTCGTTAATAAACTTAGAGAATGCCTGCATGATAGCTTCTTTTTCCATCTTTGCTACTTTTCTTACTAAAATACCTAGCGGTGTATCTTGAAATTCTCGCTTATAATCTTCTTTTGTACCCAATTCGTTGGTTAATATCCCCTCTAAAACAGAAAATTCTTCTTTAGTGAGCGGCTTATTGTGCCGAAGTTTATAAATTGCCAAATAATCGGTATGATCTAAGATATAGCGATTAACTTTTTCCCTGTAATTTTGTAAAGTATCATCAACAGGCATAGCCATACCAGATTTGCGGTCTATTTCTTCATCTGCTAAATCCGTAATAACAATAGGCTTCTTCTTGCTTGTTAGAAATTTAATTAATTCTCGCAGCTCAATACGAATCTTCTCTAACGACATAATGTCTGCCTGCTTAATAACTTCAACATCAGCCACTTGCTTAATAAACTCAATTCTGGCTTTAATCTGTGGAATAGTTGTCTTTTTTGTTAAATCTACTGCCGTTTTTACTAATTTATTAACATAAGTGTTTTGACTTTTAGCATTTTCAAGCCGTGCAAGCATTAAACCATACATAAAATTATCAAACTGCTGCGCATTTTCATCTTTTTCTATCTGGATAATCAATGGCGCAATATGTTGTGCTAAATCAGCACAGTTGTCTTCTGATAAGACTTCAAAGCTCTTTTTATCTTTAAATTGTTCCAAATATTTACGTTCACGGCGCACATCAACACGTTCTTTTTCTAAACCGGATATGGCAGTATAAACTTCATCAACCAATGTATCACGCCACTTTTGGTAATCTTCTGTATTAAATGCAGCATCTTGCAGTTGATAAATCAGCTTAACTTTACGGCTAAAGATGGCTTCTGACAAAGATTGTGTTTCATTGCCTTCAATACCATTTTTGTAAGCTCTAAAGAACTCAAAATTTCCAAGATAATCAAAGATATAAAAGTATTTTTTATCTTCATATGAACCATTTTGCCCATCAGCACAATTAAGCCCTTTGCATAATCTCGTACCACGCCCTATCATTTGCCAGAATTTGGCTTTTGATTTAACTTTCTTGAAAAATACCAAGTTGACAATTTCCGGCACATCAATACCTGTATCCATCATATCTACGGAGATAGCAATATTAACATTGCTCTTGTCATCTTTAAATTCTTGGATAATTGTTTGTGCATAAGCATCATCACAAATAACTCTCTTGGCAAAACCACCTTTTAGTTCAGGATACAAGGCATCAAAGCGTTCAATAATAAACTGTGCATGCTTCTTTGTTTGCGCAAAAATAATTGTTTTACCTAAAACTTGTCCACCTTTAACTTTGATACCATTTGCCATAAGGTCTTGCAGAACTTTATCTACAGTATTTTTATTAAAAATAAAATTATTTAATGCTGAGGACGGTATTTCTTCAGGAATATTCCCTTCATCATCAATAAAATCTTCCTCATATCTTTCTTTATCGCGATCAGATAGTTCATCATAGACAATACCTTGCTCTAAAAACTTAGTTTTGACTTCAATATTATAATATGGCACCAGCACCTTATCTTTTTCAACTGCCGTCTCATAATCATAAGCATAAGTCGGAATATTTTGCTCCATCTCAAAGAAATCATAAGTATTACGATCAACTTCTGTTTTTGGTGTTGCTGTCAAGCCCACTGTAATGGCATCAAAATAATCAAATATTGTCCGATATTTCTTAAAAATACTACGATGAGCTTCATCAACAATAATCAAATCAAAGTGTGCAGGCGTAAACAACACATTGCCATCTTCTGTTTTGGTTGTATCAATAGCGTTTAGCATCGTTGGATATGTTGAAAAGACAACACGTGCATTTTTGTTATCTTTGTTAGCAAGCAGGTTGCACAGCGACATATTGGGCAGAAAGTCTCTAAAAGCATCTTTTGCTTGTTTAACCAATGCCGTTCTGTCTGCTAAAAACAAAATATTTGTTGCATAATTGCCACGAGTTAAAACATCTACCAAGCTGATAGCTGTTCTTGTTTTACCTGTTCCTGTCGCCATAACCATCAATGCTTTACGAAAGCCTCTAGAAACATGGTCACAAACAGCTCTGATGGCTTCTTTCTGATAATAGCGATTAGTAATGTCATCTTTAATGGCAATTTCGTTTAATTTACGGCGGTCAATCCTTCTTGCCATCAATTTGGTTAAATCATTCTGACTAAAAACAGAAAATACAGGTCTTTGCGGTGATGTTACATCATCCCAAAAATAAGTTTCAAAACCATTGGTGGTGAACATCATCGGGCGGCGATGAAATTTACGTTCCAAGCAATCAGCATAGAGTTTTGCTTGTTGTTTACCGACATTTGGATCTTTTGAAGTTCTTTTTGCTTCAATTAAAGCCAATGGCAAACCATCTTTGCCAAACAACACATAATCCACAAAACCCTGTTGTCCTTGCTGTCCTGTCATATCATCAACCGGAAATTCTTCAGCGATATATTTCTTATCCCAACCTAAGAGCTTCAAATCCACATCAATGTAGCGTTTTCTTGTTTCCCATTCAGAGATTTCCAGCGGATTAAATACTCTTTTTTCCTGGTTTTTCTGTTTTAATGCAGTTAATTCTTCTTTTTGTGCGGCTAATTCTTTTTGATATTTCTCTATTTCTGCCTGTTTTTGAGCAATCAAGCTCTCTTGTTCTTTGATTTTTTTAACATCAACCACCACTTTTTCTGCCGGCACAAGAGCAGTATTAAATTCATGTGGTTCATAACTTCTGCCATAACTATAATCAAGCCAGCCAATAAACTCAAATAAACCGGCAAGGGCTTGCATGGCTTCTGTTTCTGAAATATTTTGATTGGTATGAACAGCCAAATTGCCAAGTTTTACCACATAAGGCAACTTGCTCCATGTCCTTGGGGTAACAGCAAAACGAAAAGAAGGCTCATGCACAAGGGCTTGAATATTGTCTTTATAAGGCAAAACCATTGTTTTATCTGCGGCATAAACCCATTTAACAGCTAATTCTAAAGCTTTGCGACAACCAATGGCACACATAGCCGGAGATGAGTGAAGGACTTTCTCTGCTTCCAAACAAGCTGGAGCAAACATCAGATATTCTTTTTTAGTTGTTAAAAACGAAAAATTAGCCATTATAAGTCCTTAACTAAATAAATCCTATTCATTTTAATTAGGAAATGTTAATTTTTCAAGAATGTTTTTCTAATAAATGATATATTGGGTAATCTTGAAAAGTCTTTTTTAGCTCTTCATTCATATTATCTATTATTTTATAAGCTTTATCGGGCATATTTAACAAAATATAACAGGCTGCTTTACATTGTTCATCTATACAAGATGTTAAAATATCTACAATATTTTCTTTATCCTGATTAGTCATTACACCTTTTCTTTGCTTTATCTGAAGTAAATTTATTACAGCTATATTTTTATTATCTTCTTTCTCATTATCAACCAACCAAATAGCTAATTTTTCTGATAAATCTAGTAACTTATCATCCTCATTTATATCATAAGCCTTTAGCATTTCTAAAACTAAGAGTGTAACTCTATGAAAATGAAAAGAATTCGTCTTTACTTTTATAACATCTTCATAAAGATCATCATATTTTATATTACAGGCATTTAGAAAATGCTCTTTTTTCAGTAATACATACCGACTTGACGGATATTCCTTATGATCTAAATCACTAATCACGGAATCTAGGTCTGCTGTAAAGAAATTCTCAATTTCAAAAGTTTCACCAGCTACCCTTTTAGCTACAACCATCAGTTTAAGCCCTTCCATATTAAGAAGCCCAAACGAAACATCTTCTTCAGGAATCGGAGTTACAAGAGCTGGCTCTTTTTTAATAAAAGCCCGAATCAAAACATTTGCCAACTTACAATTATCTTTATCCAATTCATCAAAAGATAGTTTATTATCAGGAATACCTGCCAATTCCATTGCCTTTACAAGCATCTCTATATAATTTTTATGATTTTTAATATCCTCTAAATCTGCTTCCCACTTAAAATCATCAGGCAATTTCATCAAAAATCTATCATCTAAATATATGTCTTGCCTTTCAACCAACGCCATAAAAAAGTTTATATCATGTAAGCGTTCTTTAACTGTTCCTTGTGCATCAAATTCTATTTTTATTCTATTATTTTTACCTTCTTGGGGCTTTATATATGTAATAGATAGGCTCTGCCCTAATGATATAATGAAATTATCTGCCGTCTGCAGCATGGTAATTTTTTCATAATATACCTTGCCGTTACAAGTTACTTTTTGCGGTATTTCCTTTTTTACTTGGGTTAATATTGCTTCATTTAAAGGATAAGAAATCCCCACAGCATTAACAGCATATACACAAAACTCTTGCCCTAACATATCAGATATATCAAGATTTTTTTGAGTGCTTACATAACCAAGCTCTATATGGTGAACCTCTTTTTTTGATTGCAAATCTGTCAAAGACATAACACCAATTTCTTTGACATTACTTTGCTTATTACTATCACGGATAAAATTCAAAAAAATATCAAGTATATCTTCATCTGTTTGGGGTAAAACTTTTAATTGAACATTTCTCGTTTTTTGTGGGTCAGAAACATTTTTTAATAATCCATCTATTTTTATTGGTAATAAGCTTGCATAATATATTTTCTTATTGCGGGTTTGTTTATCTATTCCGACTACAAAATAAATAGCACCATCTGTCGTCATAAATCCCTTTAAGTCAGCAATATCCACGGAATAATAAATGGTATTCTTCTTAATTGCTTGTTTTGTATCCCCTTTAACTTGAACAGGAACTGCTTTGATTAAAACATCTTTTCTTTGGCTATTATCTTTATAGACATTTATACAACCGTCCCAAATAGGTTGGGTATCTCTTTTGGTAGTATATGTTTTTAGCCTATCAATATATCCTAATCTATCATCTAATGCTGATATTGCTAGCCCTTCAACGTCAACCATTCGTACTAATCCTCGTCAAAATATTTTGCCATCAAGGCATTAAAGAGGGTTTCTGTTTCGGTGATGGCAGATTTTATTTTTTGTTTCTGTATTTCTATCTGCTCCACAATATCCGCAAACTTCTGCTGTAAAGGCAAAGGTGGTAGATACATAGATATGGCTTGTAGCTCTTTTGCATTAATATTTGCCATACCAACAATGTTTTTGCATTTTTCACGCAGATATATTTTCAATTGAGGTAAATTCATATAAGTTTTTAAGAAAATTGGAAGGCAGGTATCTTTAGTGCGGAGTCTTATGAGATACCCTGCATAAACCATAGGTTTATCTATATCAAATAAGCCTGTTTTTCCAACCAATTCTTTGCTATTTGTTCTATTGAATAATATATCACCTTTTTGTAGCATATACTTATTATCGGAAGGCATATTTATATATTTTAAGTCCGAATAATTCATTTCACCTGTATAAGAAATATTATTCATTCTCAATATTGGGAAAGTCCCTGTTTCACCAGCCTTTTCACTTGTTCCGTATTGAATATCTGCCACTATATCTTTAATTTTTCCTTGGAACCATCCTTTGTCATTAGTCACAGGGTCGCCGAACATATCATAAAAAACGGATTTAATCAGCGTATCTTGTTCGGTGAGGAGTTGTTTTTGTTTTGCCAAGAGGTCTGACACTGCATCAAGCTCTTTGGCAATTCTTTCCTGCTCCTCCTTTGGTAGTAATGAAATTTGTGCATCAATAATATTGTTTAGGCGTATATATTTTATAATTCCCCCAAAAGCTTGCAGTCGCAAATTATCTAAATAATGCCGCATAAAATAATACAAAAATTTTACATTTAATTGCCTTTTATCTTTACTTTCCAAAATATATGTACGCTGATACGCATCAAATTTACCTTGATAATATTTTACATTAAGGTCACCATTACCTGCCACTAAAACGCATTCACAATCATAGCTATAAGTATCTATTTTTAATGGGTCAATAGCACATGTAAAAAAGGGATAAGCTCCGTTTTCACAAGAAGCATTTGCATCTAACTTTCCTGTTTTTACTTTAGACAAATAATCCCCTAATTTAACCTTCTGCCACTTCGTCATGCTGCCATTCCTTTAAACATCAAAGGTATTGCTGCAAAATCCTTACGAGACGTTGCATGCATAACATACAGAAGTCTTATGGGCTTATCTGTTAACGGCTTTAATATAACAATAACTGGAAAATTGGGCGATGTGACCTTATCAACTTCTACCAAAATACAGTTATGAACGCCAGTAGTAAAAGAAATATTGTTATTAAAATCCGACGTGTATTCAGTAAAATCCGGCAATTTCCATGTTAAATCACTTTCATTATTATCCACTACTAACAAATATCGGGAATTAGGCTCCATGTAATAATTAGCTTTAATTTCTACAACCAAATCATTCCCTTTTGATTTAGCTTCAGCATTCAAATTACTAAAACCTGTTATCTCCTTAAATGTATTTTTTCCAGTAATAACATCAACGATTTGCCTCGTTGCAACCTCAAGCCCCTGCTCATAAAGATTAATATAAAGTATGTGACCTATTATTGCTGGAAAAACAGATTCATCCAACTTAATTGGGATAAATTTTATGTCTTTTGACCTTTTCATTAAAGCAGACTGCCATTCTAATGTAACCATTTTACTGGCAAGGCTGTTTTTACTCACAAAAAACAGAAAATATTTACAATTTTCTATTCCTGTATTCATCTTATCAATAATGCTGTCACCAGGCTGAATAGACCACTCATCATAAAAAACTTTTTCACGTCCAAAAACTTTTTCTAAATTTTGAGCGATCTCACGAATTAATGGCTTATCTTTATAATTATGGCTCAAAAATATCATTTTCTTACTCCTCTACCATTTCTTTTATTTTTGCGGTTTGGGTTGCAATTTCTGTGGCAAGGTTTTCTATCCGTTCCAAAATAACAGTCGGCTTATCATAAACCACTTTTTCATAAACAACCTCTTTGTAGCGGTTAATAGACAAATCATACTCATTGGCAACAATATCTGCCTTATCCACAAAAAAGCTTTGTTCTGTTTTAGCGCGGCTTGTTTCTTTATCCAGGTGATGAAAACGCTCTATAATATCAGGAATATCATTTTCCGTTACAGGATTACGTTTGTCATCAAGGCTAAATCCATCGGCTTTCATATCATAAAACCAAACTTTATCTGTGCCGCCATCTGTTGTTTTAGTAAATACCAATACAGCTGTTGATACACCGGCATAAGGCTTAAACACACCGGATGGCATGGAGATAACTGCTTGTAACTGATGATCTTCCACCAAGGCTTTACGCAAATCTTTATGTGCTTTAGTTGTGCCAAACAAAACACCATCCGGCACAATACATACACAGCGACCACCTTTTTTTAACATTCTTAAAAACAAAGAGACAAACAACAGCTCTGTTTTGGTCGTATTACATACTTTTTTAAGGCTATCGCTGATGCTTTCTTTATCAATGTTACCGGAAAATGGTGGATTGGCTAAGATAATGTCATATTCATCTTCAATCTCGTTATTTTTAGAAACACTATCCTTATACTCAATGGTGGGGCAAGTGATAGAGTGCAACATCAAATTCATCGCCGAAATACGGAGCATGGTTCTATCCATATCAAAACCATTAAACATCTGGTTTGCAAACCATTGCCATTGTGCATCTGTCATCTTATCTTCATATTTTTTACGCACAAACTCTGCCGTAGAAATTAAAAACCCTGCTGTGCCACAAGCTGGGTCACAAATTTTATCATCCGGTGATGGCTCTAGAAGTTGCACCATCATATTACGAATTTGTGCCGGTGTTCTAAATTGCCCATTTTGCCCAGCAGTTGCTAACTTATCCAACATATATTCATACAAATCGCCCTGAATATCTAAACCTGTTAAATCATGTTCATATAAGTCATCAAGCCCTGTGATTACTTTTTCAAGCAACTGTGGTGTCGGAAACATAAAGATGGCATCGCTCATGTAACGAGAAAAGGCAGAATTTTGCTCTGCACCTAGAGTTTTGATAAACGGAAACACATGATCTTTCACTATTTCAAAGATTTCACCGGCTTCTTTGTTTTTGAAATTATGCCACCGCATTGACTGCCCGACAACATCTGCAGGAAAGATTTTTTTCATTTTAGCATTGGTCAAAACTTCCATCTGCTCTGTTTCAAGCTCTTTGTCATCAAGGCTTTTGATAAACATCAGATACGTTAATTGCTCTATGACCGTGATTGGATTTGTAATGCCACCAGCCCAAATGTCTTGCCAAATTTTATCAACCTTATTTTTTAACGTACCTGTAATCATTTCCGCTCTCTAAAATTAATTAAACTTAACAAAGTTTAACGGAGGGATTTTTTGATTGCAAGTGTTTATCACCAAAAATAATCACTTATATGCTGTTATAAGCTCAATTTATCAAAATTTTTCCCAAACTATACCCTCAATGTGGCGATATTTAGCGGTAATATCATCAATATTGGTCGGATTGGGCTGATATGCATTAACATACAGAAAAACACTATAAAGGCATTGCAACGCAGAATTTAACGCAAGAATCTCATCATGATTAGCAATTTTTAATTTTGTTCCAAAACGGGGCAACATTACATACGGAGAATAATGTTTATAGGCACAAAGCCTGTCATAGGCTGTTTTAATACTGGCAATGCCTTTATGTCCCCTATCTTTAACTAATATTTTCACCATGTCGTTAATACTGTTGGCTTCCGGCTTATACCAAGCATTATAATAATTTTCATGGTCTAATAGCACTTCATCGGTTATTTCTCCTGCTTTAGCCTTTGGTTTTAATAACCGCTGCACATTCTTTTCTTTAATAAACCACAAAGTGTTATCTCTTTCCTCTGGGTGAACATATAAACCCTCTAAATATTCCACCGCACCATAATCAACATACTGTCTTATTCTCTCTTTGGGCTTATCCAAACACCAAATCAGAAAAATCAGCCCTTCCATCATGTGAGAAGCTAAAATACAGGCATTATAATTATCAGGGGTCAATTTGAGGATTGCCTGTGCTGATGACAGCATTTTCTTATAAAAAGAAATGGTTAGTGCATGAATTTCGTTATGTTGTTCAAAATTCAAGTCCTTAGTGCGCGAGAGAAGCAATCTCAAAAGTTTCTTGCTCTTTTTTACATTATCGTCCATTTTATTACCCTATGTCTTCCATAAAAGAAGTTATAACAAAATTGTTAGAAAAAAGCAACCTAAACAAAACCATTGTCCGCTATCTTCTACATATAGATAGCGGACAAAGTTTTAGGGTTTTCAGCTTTCTTCTTTACAGATTTCCGCAACTTTTGATTTTGATATACCTGTGATCTTCTCAATATCCCGACAACTACTGCCTTGTCTTTGGAGCCTTTTTATTTCGGCATACACATCAACCCATGAGAGCATATTATCATCAATATCAATCAGCTCAATATCAAAGTTTCTGCATTTCTTCTTGTCGCCGATATTACGGTTTTTCTCAAAAATAAGTTTGCAACGACCACCAAAAGAGATATCTTCCTCATCACTATCTGCTTCTGACTGATTGTTTTTCTTTTTGCTGTAATCTTGCAGCGACAAAACCATATCTAAAATATCTTCTCTCTTAGATATACCACGCTGACCGCCACGTTTACCAGAATGATGCACCAGTAAAACAGCAACTCCCCTTTGCCTTAGAGATAATAACCATCTCTGCACCACCAACCACGCACCAGAATCCAGCTCATCCATGGTCGTTAGAGAAGAAATATTATCCAAGATGATGAATTTAATCTGATTATCGTCAATAATCTTATCAATCATATCCTGATAATGATTTACCTCTATGTTTATAAATGAAAAGGGTTGCATATCTGCCGAAAAAATAAACAAATTTTCAAGACTTTGCCTTTGTTTTTCGGTTGTAACAAGCGGCGGTACAAGTTTATTAAACCTTTGCTGCATAGAGTATGCCGACATTTCACCATCAACATACAAAACTTTGCTGGAATTATCTGCATGCCACCGCAAAAATTTACTACCTGTTGCAATAGCTAAGGCAATAGACATCGCAAAAAATGTTTTACCAATGCCCCGATAAGCATGCACCATAGATAGACTGCCTTCTGTAATAATAGGATCAAGCAACATCTTTGGCTCGCTAATACTTAAATCAAGAAAATGCGGCAAACCAAACACATAGCACAGATCATTATTATTTTCTTGATTTATTTTTTCTTTTGCAATATCCTCGCAATTGTAATTGATTTTACAAAATATCGGTTCGTTCTGTTCCAGCAGGGCGAACTCATTTTTTTGTTCATTTGCTTCCATTGTTCGCCTCTCTGGTTCTATCTCTTAACCAGTTATCCAAATCAGATAATCTGTATTTAATCAACCTGCCAACTTTAATATAAGGCAAATCATATCGACGATTTACACGCCAGACCGCCAATGTATCTTGTTTAACACCAAGGTATATACTGGCTTCACGAGGATTTAATAACACTTCTGTCATTCTTATTCCTTTCTAAAAATTTACTATCACTGACAAACTCCGACAGTGATTTCTGAAAATGAATGTAATGACATAAAAAAGAAAATGCAAAATATGAGTTTTTTTCCGATGCTATTTCCGCCGAATAAAAAAATACCGAATTTTAAGCTATTGTTTTACTATATTTTTTCGGTCTGCCTCGTGGATTTTTTACCAGCGATAAACCCAATGGTTCTATGTATCTATCCAAAGCCCGCGGACTATATTCTTTATAGCCATCTTTTTCTAATTGCTCATTGACAGCCTTATATAGCTCATTCTTTTGAGTTATGCCCTGATTAAAAAACTCTTTAGCCAATTTTTTAGTTCGTTTAATTCTATGTTGGGGAGATTCCAACTTTTGTTTTAATAGTGCGGCAATATCTTCTGTATCAAATTCAACATTAAGATAGCAACCTTTGTTAAAAGAAAGAAACAGATCAAAAAAATTAACTTCATCAATAATATAATCATCAGTAACTTCAATTCTTTCATTGATGTTCGGTAATTTGTACGCCTCAACAGAAATACCGTAAAAATGTGAAATTTTATACGACGCTAATGCTTTATACAAACGCTCTGCTCCCTTTTCCATACCCTCAAAATATATACGCTCTTCTTTTGTCCATCTTTTTCGGTCTTTCATAAGATATTTTTTTGCATCAAAACGTTTTCGTCTACCTCCAAAAAGCATTTCGCTACGCATATCATAGGGTTTCCAATTTAGCCCCAAATATTCTATTGCCTGCACTAATTTACACCTTTGGGGGATAACAGGTTTAACACTATCAAGCATCTTTTTTATCTCCTTGTTTATTAGCTAAAATTGTCATTTGATTACAAGCTCGTTGTGCTGCATTTCTAATCGGATCAAGGCTTAATCTGGCATAAACTTCCGTTGATTGAGAACTTTTATGCCCCAATGATTTACCGATAATATGTAAGCTTGTACCTGTAATTGCTTCATAACTACCCAAAGTCCGTCGCAAATCATGAATACGGAAATTTTCAATATTTGCTGCCTTAAGAATAGATTTAAATGCGCGTTTAGGTTCTTCATAATGACCGGATTTACTTGTTTTGCTTGGAAATACCCATTCTGAAACAGACTTTGTCCTTAAATCTTTCAAGATTAGCATAGCCTGCTCAACCAACGGCACATTCATTGGTTCACCATTTTTGGTTTCTTCAATACGCCAAACAGCATTATTAAAATCAATATCACTCCACCGCATAGAAAGCATATTTGATCTTCGCTGCCCCACATACAAAGACAATAGAAAATAAGCACGCACATAATCGTCGGGATAAGTATCAACAGCTTCAATAAATCTGGCAATTTCATCAGAATTTAAATATCTGTCTCGTGACTTTTCTTGATATTTTTTAATCCCAATGGTCGGATTAGGTATATCAAGTCCCCATTCAATACCCTTATTAAGAATATGACGAAACAGCTTTAGCGCTTTATTGGCAACAAAATTGCCTTTCTCCTTATAGATCTGAATAACATAACTTCTGATTTCTTCTTTAGATATTGAGCTGATACGTCTGCCCTCAAAGCAGCGTAAATATCTATTATAAACGCCCATATTTTCTTGAAATGTGCGTGGTTTTGTATTTAATACCGCATAATCATCACAATACTTCTTAAAAAGCTCACCAAACTTAATTTGATCCGATATTTTTTTCTTTTCTACATTGGGATTTATATCATCAGCAATCATATTAAGCTTTTCGTATGCAAGTTTACGTGCTTTTTCAACACTTATAAAAGGATATGATCCTAAACAAACTCTAACAGCTGTCTCTTATACACATCTCCGAGCCCACGAGACTACGCTGCATCTCG
>OWIM01000927.1_pt1 | contig 13131 bp, 10 predicted proteins | sample 1732751 | NCBI WGS metagenome assembly OWIM01 (sample SAMN05065749, study PRJEB22554) | human gut metagenome | biome: ENVO:2100002; feature: ENVO:00000062; material: ENVO:00002003 | host: Homo sapiens | place: USA
CATACGAGATGCAGCGTAGTCTCGTGGGCTCGGAGATGGGTATAAGAGACAGCAGGATATTCTGCCTGATAACATCTATAAATGGAATCATGTAGAATCCGTTATTAAGGAATTATGTGCTCTCTATGGGTATAGTGAAATTAGAACTCCTATGTTTGAGGATACAAAGTTATTTCTTCGTGGGATTGGTGATACTACAGATGTGGTAGCAAAGGAAATGTATACGTTTGAAGACCGGGGAGGACGATCAATTACGTTGCGGCCGGAGAACACCGCAGCCGTAGTCAGGTCCTATCTTGAACATAAATTGTATGGGGATCAGCAGGTACATAAGCTGTTTTACATGGGATCAATGTTCAGGTATGATCGTCCGCAGGCAGGGCGATATAGAGAATTCCACCAGTTTGGAGTGGAAGTTCTTGGAGCATCGTCCCCAGCGGCAGATGCGGAAGTAATAAACCTCGCTTATACGCTGTTTAAAACGCTCGGGCTTAAAGAATTGGAACTTCATATTAATTCTATTGGAGACTATAAATGCAGGCCCATATATAGACAGAAATTAATAGAGTTTTTTGAAGAAAAGGAAGATCAGCTTTGTGATGACTGCCAGGCTCGCCTTCATAAAAATCCACTCCGCATCTTGGATTGCAAAGAAGATAGCTGCCGACGTGCCTCTGCTGGTGCACCGAAAATAACAGATTATCTTTGTGATGAGTGCGAGAAAAAATTCGAGGCGGTAAAACGATATCTGGCAGCATTGGAGATTCCTTATTCAGTTGATTCCCGTTTAGTGCGGGGGCTTGACTATTATACAAATACTGCGTTTGAAATTCAGTATCCGCCATTGGGAGCCCAAAGTGCGATATGTGGCGGTGGTCGTTATGATGGATTGGTAGAGGATGTGGGTGGTCCATCGACACCGGGAATAGGATTTGCTGTGGGCCTTGAAAGACTGTTGCTTGCGCTGGAAATGCAAAAACTGATTCCGGAACCGGCAAATCGCAAGAAAGTATATATTGTGACACTAGGGGAAGATGCTATTGTGGAAGGCATCAAGATACAGCAACACCTTCGTGACAAAGGTGTTATTGCGGAAATTGATTTGCAGGATCGCAGTATAAAAGGACAAATGAAACAAGCCGGTAAAAATAATGCGGCATATACGGTGATTATCGGTGCTAATGAGATGGAGAAAAAAGAAGCTGCCGTAAAAAACATGGAAAACGGAAAGCAGCAGGACATTCCATTTCTCAAAGTATCTGATTTCATTACAGAGTCGAGCAGACAGTAAATAACTGCAAAATATTTTATATTATTAATGTTTTAAAGAGGTGCTCAAATATGGAAACAATGGCAGGTATGCACAGATCCTGCGGATGCGGCAGAGTTACAGAAAAGGATTGCGGAAAAGAATTAACCTTGGCGGGATGGGTAAATACCCGTCGGGATCATGGTGGATTGATTTTTATTGATTTACGGGATAGGAGTGGCATTGTACAGGTTGTCATGAGTCCACAATATGGAGAAGACGCGTTTCATAAAGCGGAAGATGTGAGAAGTGAATATGTATTGGCGATAAGAGGGATTGTTAGAGAAAGAAGTCCTGAAACCGTCAATCCTAAAATGCAGACAGGAAAAATAGAAGTGGTTGTTTCAGAAATGCGTGTTTTAAATAAAGCTAAGACACCTCCTTTTTATGTTGAAGATGGAATTGATGTAGATGAAACCGTAAGGCTGAAATATCGTTATATTGATTTGCGCCGTCCTGAAATGCAAAGGAATTTGATTATGCGCCATAAAATTGTTCACGAAATGAGACAATTTTTGGATGCACACGATTTTCTTGAAGTAGAAACTCCGATCTTAACCAAAAGTACGCCTGAAGGTGCGCGCGACTATTTGGTACCAAGCCGTGTTAATCCTGGTAAATTTTATGCATTGCCTCAATCACCGCAGCTTTTTAAACAGCTTCTCATGGTATCCGGATTGGAAAGATATTTTCAGATAGCGCGTTGTTTTCGTGACGAAGATCTTCGTGCGGATCGCCAGCCGGAATTCACACAGTTGGATATAGAATTATCCTTTGAAGATCAGGATTTTATCTTGGACTTAATGGAACATATGATGCAGAGAATTTTTAAAAATGTCCTTAATGTGGATATTCAGATTCCATTTAAGCGTATTACTTGGGATGATGCCATGAATCTATATGGTTCCGATAAGCCGGATCTTAGGTTTGATATGCATTTTTATGATATTTCGGATTTACTTCGAGACACCGGTTTTAAAGTATTCCGTAATGTACTTGATAACGGTGGGATTGTAAAGGCGATTACCGTGAAGGGAGATGCCGCAATTCCCCGACGTGAATTGGATGGCTTAGTGGATTATGTCGGGAATTATGGCGCGAAAGGGCTTGCATGGATCGGTCTTAATAAAGATGGCAGCTTGAAATGCCAGATTACTAAATTTCTCGGAGAAGATAAGATCCGCGAAATTGGTAAATTCTGTGAAGCGGAAAATGGAGATCTTATTCTCATTATTGCAGATAAGCCAAAAGTTGTCGCCCAGGCGCTTGGCGAACTCCGCCTCGAAATGGCGCGCCGTATGAATCTCATTGATGAAAATGAATTCTGCTTCCGCTGGGTAACTGATTTCCCGATGTTTGAATACAGCGAAGAGGATAAACGCTGGGTTGCAGAACATCATCCCTTTACTGCTCCGCGTGATGAAGATGTCCAGTACTTGCTTACTGATCCTTCAAAAGTATATGCTAAGGCCTATGATATGGTTTTAAACGGAGTTGAGGCAGGTGGCGGTTCACTTCGTATTTATCAGGAGGAACTGCAGGAAAAGGTTTTCAAGGCGATTGGGATAACACACGAAGAAGCACAGGAAAAGTTTGGGTTCCTTTTGGATGCTTTCCGCTATGGTGCGCCGCCGCATGCAGGGATTGCCTTGGGACTTGATCGGCTTGTAATGCTTATGCTTCGTTTAGGGTCCATCCGTGATGTTATTGCATTTCCAAAAACACAGAGTGCTATCGATCAAATGACACAGGCACCTTCAGAAGTTGTTGATATGCAGTTAAAGGAGCTGCATATCAGAGTAGATGTTAAAAAGGAAAAGAATTTATTAATTTAATTTATACCTACTGCAAAACGCATTTGTCATTTTGAAGAAAAAGACAAATGCGTTTCTTGTATGATGATGGCAGAAACTTGTAAAACAGAATACTTTTTGCTACACTAATATTAAAGATAAAACCCTGCTGTGCACGTGTCGCTTTATATTTTGAACCAACACCTTTAAAAAGGGAGTTCAGAATCGATTTGTGGATTCAATGCCCTTCTTCAGGGACTGAAGGAACAGGTCATGAGGACACCCACCTGCATCTATGCAGACTCAAAATACAGCATTAAACGACATGGTGGGGTCATTAAATGCAATGCCGCTAAGGTTTCTTGGCGGCTTATTCTTATGGGGAAGAAAAGATGGAATCATTATTTGACATATCAGATGAATCAAACGCATATGCTCCGCTGGCGGATCGAATGCGTCCGGAAATACTTGATGATATCATAGGGCAAGACGAGTCTGTAGGGAAAAACTCTTTCCTTTATAAAATGATAGAAAGAGATACAGTACCATCTCTTCTTCTCTTTGGGCCGCCCGGATGTGGAAAAACGACAATTGCATCTGTTATTGCAAAGATGACTAAGTTCAAATTTTTAAAATTAAATGCGACTTCCAGCGGAGCTAAAGAAATTCGCGACATCGTTCCCGCTGCCCAAAAAGAATTGCAGTACTATGGAAGAAGAATTATTGTATTCATCGATGAAGTTCACCGATTTAATAGGGCACAGCAGGATTTATTACTGCCTTATGTGGAAAATGGGACTTTCATATTGATTGGAGCAACTACGGAAAATCCTTATTTTGAACTAAACGGTTCGTTACTGTCCCGGATAAGATTGATTCATCTTAAACCGCTTAGCATCGATTCAATCGTCCTTATCCTCCAAAAAGCGCTTACAGATAAAAATAAGGGATTGGGCATGCATGATTATCATGCGGATGAAATAGTTCTTAAAAATATTGCTGCATATGCGGCAGGTGATACTAGAATCGCGTTAAACTTATTGGAGCAGGCTACAACAAGTTTGCCATATGGCGGGGTACTGACTGAAAAAGAAGTACAGGGGGTTGCCGGGGAACAAATGTCCGTGTATGATAAAAAAGGTGATTATCATTACGATATTGCTTCCGCATTTATTAAGAGCATGCGTGGAAGCGATCCCCAGGCAGCTCTTCACTATCTGGCAAGAATGATTGCAGGGGGAGAAAAAACCTCTTTTATTTCACGGAGAATTATAATCTGTGCGGCAGAAGATGTTGGATTAGCGGATCCCGATGCTCTTCGTGTGGCAGTATCGGCAGCACAGGCGGCGGAAATGGTTGGATTCCCGGAAGCGCAGATTATTTTGGCGGAAGCAGTATTATATATTTCTCTTGCTCCTAAAAGTAATAGTACGGTTGTCGGTATTTCTGCTGCGATGACAGATATTGCAAAGAAGAGTAACTGGTCTATTCCGCGGCATTTGAAAGATGCACATTATAATGGAGCGAACAGGCTGGGATACGGAATAGCTTATAAATATCCACATGCATATGGGGGATGGGTTAAACAGCAGTATCTGCCTGATGAACTTTGTTCTGCTGTGTATTACCGCCCTGTATTGAATGGTGCAGAAGCGGAGATTGTAAAAAGATGGAATAAAAGGATGAATAAGGAGTAGGAAGGTTTACCGAACTGATGAAAAAGAAAGTACATATTACACGCGAAAAGAAAAAAGGCCAGGGGACGAATAGAGTTGAAATCACGGGAATTGTTATGATTCTTTTGGGTTTCTTTGTATGTCTCAGTTTAGGCGGCTATGGTATGGGAATTGTGGGAAATCTGCTGCGGAATGGATTTTATGTACTCTTTGGAGTGGCCTCATTTGGGGCGGCCCTTGTTCTTATCTTTACGGGAGCAGTATGCGTATTGACAGGACATGCGCCAAATATGACACGTCGTCTTGTTTTTTCTTTAATTGCCGTATGGATACTTCTAGCCGGCTATCATCATCATATGCTCCCTGCCGGTAGTACCTTTTCAGTAGATTCTTTTATGACATATGGAGGAATGTTTTGTGGGATCCCGGTGGGCATAATACGTTTTTTAGCGGGAAATATAGGGACGACAATCATTTTGACCGGTTTGTTTGTCATAGATATTTTACTGTTAACACATTGGTCAGTTTCAAACGGTGCTAAAAAGGTTGGGGAACAAACTGAAAAAAGGATTGGTCATGTTAAAGCGAGAATACGTGAAAAGCAGGAAGCATATCATAGCGCCCGTAATGCGGCGGAAAATGCAGGAGAACAATATAATTTAACAGACTTTATTTTCCATAAGCCTATCATTAAAAATATAAAAAAAGATGATACGGAAGATCTTCCTGTTAATGTATTTTCTCCTGCTGATGAAAAAGGGAAACCTGTATGTGGTGAAGCAACAGACCAAACTGTTTCCGAGAATGCACAGATTTTATTGCCTGAAGATAATCCTGAAGATAATATTGATATGCTGGAAGGACATAAAGTCTGCGAAGAAAATACAAATGATATTAAAATAAATAGTAAGGCAGACATGCCTGAAGCAGAAAAAAATAATTTTTACTCATTTCCACCTCTATCTCTTTTAAAGGAGGGAGAAAGCTCCGGCAGTTTGGAAACGAATGCTTATGGAAAAGCGAATCGTCTTGAGACAACATTAAAAAGCTTTGGTGTAAATGCCAAAATAGTTCATGTAAGTATAGGACCTGCTGTTACACGTTATGAACTTGAACCTGCTCCGGGGGTACGCGTATCTAAAATAGAAGGTTTGTCGGATGATATAGCGCTTCAGCTGGCAGCCACCAGTATCCGAATAGAGGCGCCCATCCCCGGGAAATCTGCAGTAGGGATTGAGATTCCTAATGCCAAAACGGCTGCAGTATCATTGCGGGAAGTTCTTTCCAGCAATGCTTTTCAAAAAGGGAAAGGAAAGATACTTGTGGCATTGGGAAAAGATATTGCAGGGAAGGTAGTGATTACTGATCTGGCTAAAATGCCGCATCTTTTGATTGCCGGGCAAACCGGAAGCGGAAAGTCGGTTTGCATCAATACCATAATTACCAGTATTCTCTATCATAGTCTTCCTGAAGATGTAAAATTAATCCTGATCGATCCCAAAGTGGTTGAATTATCCATATATAATGGGATTCCTCATTTGCGCACGGAAGTCGTTACGGAGCCCAAGAAAGCGGCGGGTATCTTAAATTGGGCTGTAACAGAAATGGAAACCCGTTATCGGTCTTTTGCGGAAAAAAATGTTCGTGATATTAATGGATTTAATAAGCAAAATCCTGAAATGAAGATGCCATTCATTGTCGTTGTGATTGATGAGCTGGCAGATTTGATGATGGTGGCAAAGGACAGTGTGGAAGATGCGATTTGTCGATTAGCACAAAAAGCAAGAGCTGCGGGGATTCATCTTGTTGTAGCAACGCAAAGACCTTCTGTGGATGTTATTACAGGCCTAATTAAAGCAAATATCCCCAGCCGTATTTCGTTTGCTGTCTCATCACAAGTGGATTCCAGAACCATTTTAGATAAAGCAGGCGCAGAAAAACTTTTAGGTAAAGGTGATATGCTTTTTAATCCATCCGGTGCATCGAATCCTATACGCATACAAGGAGCATTTATTTCCGATGAGGAAGTGGAGGCTGTCGTTTCTTATGTAAAGGAACAGTGCATCCAGCAGGATGTCATAGTATCTGATGAGACGAAAATAGATTTATCAGAGTGGGAACCTGCTGTTTCTTCAGATTCAGAGGAGCCGAAAGATGAATTATTGGCAGAAGCGTCAGAGTGGGTGGTTGATACCCAAAGAGCATCTGTTTCCGCATTGCAGCGAAGGTTTCGAATCGGCTACACTAGAGCAGGAAGATTAATGGATACCATGGAATTAATGGGAATTGTAAGTAAAGCTGATGGTGCAAAACCGAGAACGGTTTTAGTTTCTAAAGGGCAATTAAAAGAGTTATTTCCGGATCAAATAGAAAATTGAAATAAATAATATATTATCAAATAAGGGAGCGAAAACCTTTGCGGAGATTAATACCGGTTATATCATTTCTTATATTAGCTTCTACTGCTTTTTGGGGAATTTTACAATATGCAAAAATCCAGGAAGATTTGAAAAAGCAAACTTCAGTCAAGGCGCAAACTATTAAAATTTGTACTGATTTACAATCCAATATTTTAGATGAAATCGGTAAAGAATTTTATGCGGAAACCGGATTTCAGATAGAAATTATACGTATGACAGCGGAACAATTAGGCAGTAATGGGCAGCAGGGGATTGGCGAGGCTGATATATTTTTAACATCTCAGACCAATTTGGAAGAATTGAAAAAGAATAAGGCATTACGCTCCTATTCTTCAGAATCAACAGACACTGCTTTAGAACAATTTAAGGATTTCGAGGGGACTTGGACGGGAATTTGGTTAGATCCGATTGTTTTTGTTGTTAATAAAGAATTTGCGGCCAGACATTCTCTGCTAAATTATAATTGGAACAATATAATGACTTCACCGCAGATCCGATTGTCCATGACGGATTTTATTGCGGCAGATATGGCGGAAGATTTGCTGTTATCTATGGCAGAACACTTCGGGATTACAGAGGCACTTTACCTTTTGTCTGAGGGGAACTCCCATATTGTACAATATGGGAAATATCTTTCGACGCCATCAAGGATGGCAGGTATGGGAAAGTGTGATATCGGGATATCCAGCTATAATGAGGCTATGCGGGCACAAAAAGAAAATCTTCCTCTACAAATTATGTACCCTACGGATGGAACTTCCTGGTATTTGTATGGTATAGGGCTTTCTGCCGACAGCAAAGAGCCCGAACTTGGTCAAAAACTTATGAATTGGTTGTTGACGCCTACGCATTATAAAAAGGTCATGCAGGATAACGGTTGTTACTTTATTTATGTTAATGACAGCGCATTGCCTGCTGATACAAACGGAAATCCTTTAAGTTATTGGGAATTAGAGAAGAAATATGTTGATGAGGGAAAAAAAATACTATTGAATGAATGGATAGAACAGGTTCGTTTCAGGAGGATTTCATAATTGAATCGTAAATTGGGAGTTATTAGTTTGGGATGTTCCAAGAATTTGGTAGACACTGAAATGATGGTTGGTATTTTAGCAAAAGCCGGGTATGAATTAACTGAGGATTTAAGCACTGCGCAAATCATTATTATCAACACATGCACATTTATTGATCCGGCAAAGGAAGAATCAATTCAGACCATTTTGCAGGCAGCCAGATACAAAAAGGAGGGAGTTTGTGAGAAACTTGTCGCTGCCGGGTGTCTGACACAGCAATATAAGGAAGCATTGGGAAAAGAAATACCGGAAATCGATATTTTTATAGGTACTGATTCATGGCAACATATTTTAGAAGTTGTCCAAGAGTCCTATATTCATGGCAATAAAAAGATATATAGATTCGATACCGCTCCCTGTGAACATGAAGAACTTATTCCGCGGCAGCCGCTGACTCCACCTTACAGTGCGTATATAAAGATTGCGGAAGGATGCAGTAATGGTTGCACGTTTTGCTATATTCCCTATGTTCGTGGCGCGATGAGAAGCCGCTCCATTCCATCTGTTGTACACGAAGTCAAACGGCTTTCCAGTGAAGGTGTCCGTGAGTTTAATTTAATTGCGCAGGACTCCAGTTTCTATGGCAGAGATTTAAATGATGGAACAACACTTGCAAGGCTATTAAAAGAACTTGTAAAAATTGATAATGTGAAATGGATTCGTTTGTTTTATCTGTATCCAACGTATTTTGATGATGAACTTTTAGAAATAATTACTAAAGAAGAAAAGATCTGCAAATATGTAGATATTCCTTTACAGCATATAAGTGATTCCGTGTTAGGACGAATGCATAGACGTGATTCTTCCCAAAGCATCAAAAAGCTATTGAAGAAATTACGAAATACCACACCGTATATAACAATTCGGACAACCCTTATGGTTGGGTTTCCCGGAGAAACAGAGGCAGATTTTAAAGAATTGCTTACATTCATCAAGGCAGTGAAATTTGATAATATGGGGGCATTTACTTATTCAGCACAAGATGGGACACCAGCAGCCCGTATGGTCGATCAGGTTACAGAAGAAATAAAAGAAAATCGATATCACGAGTTAATGGCGGCTCAAGCAGAAATTTCTGAAGAAAATAATCGGAATCTGATTGGAGTTGATACAGAAGTATTGGTGGAAGAATTATTAGATGATGGATGTGGAAATCTTCAGGCTAAAGGCAGAGCATCTTTCCAAGCACCTGAGGTAGATGGTAATGTTTACATAGATCACCCTGGCGATTTACGGCCGGGTGACTTTGTTAAGGCGCATATTATAGATGGATACGCATATGATTTGATTGCGGAGAGAATAACAACAGATAGAGGTATATGATGATTGTTGAAATCATTACTACCGGCACAGAATTACTACTGGGAGAAATTGATAATGAGAACAGCAGATGGTTGGCGGTTTTTCTGAATCAGCACGGATTTACAGTAGCTTATATGACTACGGTGGGGGATAATGCTATGCGGATGAGAAATGCTATGGAAATTGCATTGTCTCGGGCAGATATAGTAATTACATCCGGCGGGCTGGGTGCGACACAAGGAGACATTACGAAGCGCATCGGGGCAGAAGCTTTAGGTATTCCTTATGTATATTATGAGGATCAGAATAGCCGTCTTAGGGATTATTATGAACGAGAAAGGCGAGTATATTCTAAACTCCTATCGCGACAGGCATGGTTCGGAGAAGGTTCCTGCATATTTGAAAATCATGTTGGTTCAGCTAATGGATCTGCATCTATTAAAAATCATAAAGCACTAATTCATTTACCGGGACCACCATTTGAAATGAAAATTATGGCAGAGAAAGAGATGATGCCGTGGCTTGAAAGTAATTTTGGACCGCAAGGTATTATTTATTCTGTTATAGTAACTATAACAGGGTTGACAGAGACAGAAATTGAATCCCGTATAATGGATCTAATTAAGGCGCAGGAAAATCCGACATTTGCTTTATTGGCAAGGCCGGGATATATTGCGCTTCGTATGACTGCGCATGGAAGTACTATACAAAATGCGCACGATTTGATCACTCCGTTCTTATTGATTATAAAAAAGCGGCTTCCTGTATCAGAGTATCATGTTGAATCTGATATTAGGAGTGATTTGGCAGAATTATTGATTCAGTATAAAATGACAATGAGCGCCGCTGAATCATGTACCGGTGGTATAGTTGGAAAGTTAATGACAGATTTACCCGGAAGTTCTGACTACTTTAAGGGGAGTGCTGTTACTTATTGGAATGATAGTAAAGAGGAGATTCTCGGTGTTTCAAAAAGTACACTGGAAAGAGATACTGCTGTTAGTGCTGGTGTAGCTGGTGAAATGGCCGAAGGTAGCAGACGACTTTATAATAGTGATGTGTCGGTAGCCACTACCGGATATGCCGGTCCGGGGAATGGAATACATGGGGAGAGTCCTGGTCTTGTATTTATAGCTGTTTCAGGAAAATATGGAACAAAAGTCTATGAAGAACATTTTATGGGGAATCGTGAGAGTATCCGTTATGGCGCAGCAGATAAGGCATTATATTATGTTCTACAGTATATTAAATTAAATAAAGGAGGATAAAATGACAGTAAAAGTACAGAATACGGACATGAACTCAGAACGTCAAAAGGCTCTTGAAAATGCAATGCATCAAATTACCCGTGAGTTCGGAGCCGGTGCAATTATGCGATTAGGCGATATGAAGGGAAAATTGGATACAGAGGTTATTCCGACAGGTTCATTAGCTCTGGATATTGCAGTAGGGGTTGGCGGATATCCTCGGGGAAGGGTCATAGAAATTTACGGGCCGGAATCTTCCGGAAAAACGACATTAGCATTACATGCCATTGCTGAAGCACAAAAAAATAATGGTGTAGCGGCATTTATTGATGCGGAACATGCCTTGGATCCCGTATATGCTCATCATTTGGGTGTCGATACGGAGCGCCTTTTGATTTCTCAGCCGGATAGCGGAGAACAGGCATTAAGTATCTGTGAGCAGTTGGTGCGGAGCGGAGCGGTGGATATGATTGTTATTGACTCAGTAGCAGCTCTTGTTCCGAAACAGGAAATTGAAGGAGATATAGGTGATCAATCTGTAGGACTTCAAGCCAGATTGATGAGCAAAGCGCTTAGAAAATTAACCGGGATTATAAGTAAATCCAGGACCATCGTGATATTTATCAATCAGATTCGTGAGAAGGTTGGTATTATGTTTGGTAATCCTGAAACCACTACTGGTGGCAGAGCGCTTAAGTTTTATTCTTCTATACGGGTAGAAATCCGTCGCGGTGAAGCTATAAAAAATGGGACAGATGTGGTGGGAAACCGTACTCGTGCCAAAGTTGTAAAGAATAAAGTGGCCCCGCCTTTTAAAACAGCTGAGTTTGATGTGATGTATGGAGAAGGTATCTCAAAAGAAGGAACATTACTGGATCTCGCAACTAATATGGATATTATTCAAAAGAGCGGGGCATGGTACTCCTATAAAGGAAATCGTATAAGTCAGGGCCGTGAGGCAGCAAAGGCTTTTTTAAGAGAAAATCAGGAAATCGCTGCGGAAATTGATAAGATTATTAGGGATACTCTGGTGGTAGAACCGGAAAAATTTAATGTGGATGTTATTGCAAAGAATAAAGATGCAAAAGAGTAAAACAGCGTATGAAGCGGCCTTGCATTTACTGAAGTATCGTGGACAGAGTACTTATGAATTGCGTAAAAAATTAAAAGACAGGGAATATCCTTTGCGGGAGATAGAAGAAGCTTTATCGAAACTTTTACACTATGGATATGTAAATGATTTAGATCTTGCTGAAGATTTGTTTAACTTATATAAGAGCAAGAATGCTTATGGAGATGTTTATATTCATAAAAAAATGAAATTGCGAGGCCTTTCCATAGACCGACATTTGACTTTTGATGAAGAATATGCGGCTGCACTTATCGTTATGAAAAATAAAGTGAAAGTTTTACCAGATTTAAAGCATAATTATAGAAGAGCTGCGGGCATATTATATCGTCGAGGTTTTCCAGGATCAGTGATTACCAGTGTTTTGCAAAATTTAAGAATTTCTAATTTTTAGCTTTTTAAAAGCCACATGAAAAAAATGTCCTTTTTCCATGTGGCTTTTACTATTTAACATATTGACTTTTTGACTTTTAAGTAATAAAATAGATTTGGTAAAAAGAAAAGGAGCCTATCATCAAATGACAAATTCCATTTTAGCGGATAGAATTGAACAATTTATATTAGAAAGGTTGGGAAAGCAGTCTTCTGATGAATTACTTTTACGGCGTAAGGATGTGGCTGATCTTTTGGAATGTGCCCCGTCACAGGTGACATATGTAATCAATACACGATTTTCATCAGATAATCGATTCATGGTAGAGTCAAGACGAGGAAGCGGCGGATACATTAAAATTTCCATGCGAGGTGTAGCGGAAAAAGATCACGGAATAATCTCGCATATGGTCTCTGAAAAAAAAGGGGAGACTGATAAAAATGATATAGAATTGGTTGAAAGCAATTTTGAAGGATATTTTAATATGCTTCTGAAATATAATATCATTTCACGCCGTGAATATCACATGATTAAAGTATTAATGCGGACAATGCTTGAATTTTGTCCGCCGGAAGATCGGCAAGATGCTGTAAGAACTATAATACATCAGACAGAGTGGACTTTGAAAGGAGAATAAAATGTTTTGTGAACATTGTCATGGAAGAGCAGCCAATGTACATTTGGTAAGAATTATTAATGGTAAAAAAAGTGAATTACATCTTTGTAATGAATGTGCACAAGGAGAACGTTTCAAGCAAACTGAAAACTTATTAAATTATTCCTGTCTCTTATACACATCTGACGCTGCC
>OWIM01000964.1_pt1 | contig 12760 bp, 10 predicted proteins | sample 1732751 | NCBI WGS metagenome assembly OWIM01 (sample SAMN05065749, study PRJEB22554) | human gut metagenome | biome: ENVO:2100002; feature: ENVO:00000062; material: ENVO:00002003 | host: Homo sapiens | place: USA
CGTCGGCAGCGTCAGATGTGTATAAGAGACAGCTCAAGGGAAGTTTGAAGAATTGTATCGAAAGTATTGATAAAACAGTGCTAGCTGAAGTCGTAAAAAATTATGTGGATGTAGTTGTATTACCTACTTACTCTGATTTGAAAGCGGGAAATCAGGCTCTTTTCGATGCTGTTGAGACATTCCGTACTTCTCCCAGCAATGCTAACTTCAAGGCTTGCGCCACAGCATGGCTTGCTGCTCGTACACCGTGGGAAACTAGTGAGGCATTCCTTTTTGGTCCGGTTGCCGACAAAGGTCTTGACCCCAATATGGATAGCTGGCCGCTTGACCAGGATGGTATCGTACAGATCCTGACGTCCGGTAACTATTCAGACTTAAACTGGGATGGTGACTATGATGAAGAAGATGATAAAATTGCCGGTGCACAAGCTTTGCGTGGTTACCACACTTTGGAATATTTGATCTTCAAAGATGGTGAAGCCCGTACCATTCAGTAAGATTTTTACTTGTTAGAAATAAGATTTTGCGGAAACAGCGGGATAATGAATATTCTGTTGTTTCCGCAACATCTGCGTTAAAAAGATAAATGTTAGTTACGTATTTTGCAATAATAATTCAATAACGAATGAATGGCTTATTAAAATACTCATTTCCAATCTGTTTTTCGCTTCTGGCATTGTTTGCTTGCGAAAATGATGGAATTGATGTGGATGATATAGAAGTACCTGCCGGCTTTGCCCTCTCTGCCGGTACTGCTACCAACTTCCTGACTTCCTCTTATGCTTATGACAGGTCGGCTGACTGGATAACAGGAGCATACGATAAACGTTTCACCCGTGGTGACAAATTGTATGATGATATCCGCACCAGTAGTAATGGAATAGGTGGAGGACTGGGACCGGTTTATGCCGGTTATTCTTGTGGTAGCTGTCACCGAAATGCCGGACGTACGCAACCTACCTTGTGGAGCGAAGGTGGTTCCGGTAGCTCCGGCTTTTCGTCTATGTTGGTTTATATTAGTCGTAAGAATGGAGCTTTCTTTCAGGATTATGGACGTGTGCTTCATGATCAGGCTATTTATGGTGTGAAGCCCGAGGGAAAACTGAAAGTGGAATATACCTATGAGACTTTCCAATTCCCTGATGGTGAGACGTATGAACTCTGCAAACCCAATTATTCTATTTATGAATGGTATGCGGACAGCGTCAAACCCGAAGACCTGTTCTGTACGGTGCGTATTCCTTTGCGCCACGTAGGTATGGGACAAATGATGGCGCTCGATCCCACTGAAATTGAAGCTTTGGCTGCTAAAAGTAATTATCCGGAATATGGTATCAGTGGCCGTTGCAACTATATCTCCGAGAGAGGAGTGAGAAGTTTAGGCTTGTCCGGTAATAAAGCACAGCATGCCGACCTGACAGTGGAACTTGGTTTCTCCAGCGATATGGGAGTTACGAACAGCCGCTATCCCGAAGAAATCTGTGAAGGACAGGCACAAGTAAATCAAGGCAGTATGATGGGACTTTCTTATGCTCAATTGGATGTATCTACGGAAGAAATGGAGAATGTAGACCTCTACATGCAGAGCCTTAGTGTTCCGGCACGTCGCAATGTGAATAATGAACAAGTAATCAAGGGTGAGCAGAATTTTTATAAGGCGAAGTGCCATCTCTGCCATGTAACCACCTTGCACACAAAACCACGTGGTTCTGTACTGTTGAACGGAACTCGCCTTCCCTGGCTGGGTAGTCAGACAATTCATCCATATTCGGACTTCTTGCTTCATGACATGGGCTCTGAAATTATGGGCGTAGGACTGAATGATAACTACGTAAGCGGTTTGGCCCGTGGCAACGAATGGCGTACGACTCCGCTTTGGGGTATCGGATTGCAGGAAACTGTGAATGGTCATACTTACTTCCTGCACGATGGACGCGCCCGCAACTATGTTGAGGCTATCATGTGGCACGGTGGTGAAGGTGAAGCATCGAAGAATCTCTTCAAAAAGATGAGTAAAGAAGATCGTGATGCTTTGGTCGCATTCCTGAAATCATTATAAAACAAATAACGAACAATAAAACCAATAAGTATTATACAAGCAATTATGAAGAAATTAATTTTAATGGTTGTAATGGCTGCCCTTTCGTTGGCTGCTATGGCACAGCATGAAGAAGATACAGAAAACGGTGTAGTGTCACTTGCCGGAAGAGAGGGATTTACGATAGAAACCAAGAAGGGAGACTTTGTATTCAAGCCCTATCTGTTGGTACAGACTTGTGCAAATTTCAATTGGTATGATGATGAAGGTCTGGATAAGGCATACAATCAGGATAATGTAGCTAATTCCGGTTTCTCAATTCCCTATGCTGTATTGGGCTTCACTGGTAAAGCTTTTGGTAAAGTAGCCTTTAATCTTTCTATCAATGCGGCTGCCAGTGGGGGAGCATTGCTTCAACAAGCATGGTTCGATGTACAACTTAAAAAACAGTTTGCCGTGCGTGTCGGTAAATTCAAAACACCTTTCTCACATGCTTATCTGACGACGTTGGGCGAAACATTGTTGCCGCAGTTGCCAGTATCATTGACTTCTGCTGTCATTCTGCCTTATTCCTTGAATGCGGTAACGCCTAACATCGGTACCGGTTTTGACCTCGGTGTTGAAGTTCACGGATTGTTAGCTGATAAATTTGGCTATGAAGTAGGTTTATTCAATGGTACCGGTTCTTCTGTAAATACAGCTACAAAAACTCTGAGTGATGATTGGCATATCCCTTCTTTACTGTATGCGGGGCGCTTTACTTATATGCCTAAAGGTGTGATGCCGTCCACTCAAGGTAATCCTAACCGTTTGAATGAAGATAAGATCATGTTCGGTGTATCGGCTTCAATCAATGTGGAAAGTGAGAATGAAAGTACCAATGATACCCGTGTGGGAGTGGAATTTGCCATGTTAAAGAACAAACTGTATCTGGGTGCCGAAGCATATTATATGAATGTGGGCTTCACGAAACGCCAGAAAATTAATGAAAGCTACAATTACTTGGGTGGTTATGTACAGGGCGGTTACTTTGTTGCTCCCCGTTTGCAGGCTGCCTTGCGTTATGACTTCTTTAACCGTAACGGTACCGGCGATGACGGATTTTTGAATATGCCGGCTGTGGGTATGAATTATTTCTTTAAGGGTTGTAACCTGAAACTCCAGGCTATGTACCAGTATATTGCCCGTACGGGGCATGATACACAACTTGACCGAGATAATGATAATTTAGGTCTGGCCACTCATTCTGCAACAGTAATGCTGCAATATACTTTCTAAAAAAGAAAGAGAGTAGTTATGAAGAAATGTATATTATTCTTTGCGGCTATCTGGATGACAGTCTGCTTCTGTTCATGTGACGATGGAAGAATCTATGAGAAGGAGATAGAGGTGCAGCGTGGCGGCCGTGTCCTAAAGTTGACAGGTCGTTTCAGTGGTATCAGCAATTGGACGGATGATTATAGTGTCGTTGTGGCAGGTTTCAATGATAAAAGTGAATACGCCGTTATAACGAAATCACTGCCAGTCAATGTAGCTGACGGAACAGATATCGTTATGACACTGGGAGGTATCAGTGATGATGTGAAATCACTCAAATTGTGTGTTATCAGTCGTCTGCGCGAATGTATTGTCGAATTTAAGACGATGGAAGATGAAGAACTCGCAGCTATTACAGATACTATATTAATGGATGTGGGAACACTGGACGTGGGTATGTTCAGTTCCATCCAGTCGCAGGTTTTCGATAAAAGATGTGTAGCGTGCCATGGGCAGACCGGTTCTGCATCGGGTAATTTATTTCTGACGGAGGGTAAGAGCTATAATGCGTTGGTCAACCAGCCGGCGCATAAGAATAGTGATATACTATTGGTGAAACCCGGCAGTGCAGAAGAGAGTTTTCTACATCTGGTCTTGAACAGGGCTGGTGATACGAGTATGAACCATACCGATATGCTGTCAGAAGATGAGCAACCCTTATTGAAACTGATAGATAATTGGATAAACGAAGGTGTTTTTTTGAATAACGAGTAAACGATATTGGAAATGAACAACAAAAAACAACCAACCAACCAATCAGAGAATACATTAACCGAGATTTTTAAATATGAAGTAAAAGAAGGCGTTTCAGAGTTTCATGTAATGATTCACTCTATTCGGCCGGAAGACACTTATGAGGAACAGTTAAATGCAGTAGCCAATGCCTACAACGATTTGCTTGCAGGTGAATTGAAAGGTGCCATGGCTGTGTTTAAACGTTATTTCCTGAGTGATACCGCCAATCAGGCTGACCTCCTGCTGGCTATCACTACCGAAAGTTCCGACTGTGCTCTTTCCGTGGTAGAGCAACCCCCTTTGGATGGGACGAAAATAGCTTTGTGGGCTTATTTACAGACCAATGTGCAGACACAAGTGCTGCACAACGGACTGTTTGAAGTAAAGCACAATGCGTACCGCCACCTGTGGGGAGGCAGTGTTTTCAATCGTGCTGCAAATTCTGAATACCAGACTCGTTTATTGCTGAATGACTACGTGATGCAACTTATGGAACAAGGATGTAAATTGGCGGATAACTGTATCCGTACCTGGTTCTTCGTACAGAATGTGGATGTGAATTATGCCGGTGTGGTAAAGGCACGTAATGAGGTTTTCGTCACTCAGAATTTGACGGAAAAAACACACTATATTGCCAGTACAGGTATCGGCGGACGTCATGCTGATCCTAAAGTATTGGTGCAAATGGATACCTATGCTGTGGCAGGTTTAAAGCCGGAACAGATACACTTCCTTTATGCTCCTACGCATCTGAATCCTACTTATGAGTATGGTGTCAGCTTTGAACGCGGAACGTATGTCGATTACGGTGACCGGCGTCAAGTGTTTATTTCAGGTACGGCAAGTATCAACAATAAAGGGGAAGTGGTATACCCCGGCGACATCCGCAGGCAGACGGAACGGATGTGGGAAAATGTAGAAGCCTTGCTGAAAGAGGCGGAGTGCACATTTGATGATTTGGGACATATGATTGTTTACCTGCGTGACATTGCAGACTATGCCGTTGTGAAGAGTATGTATGACAAGCGTTTCCCGGATACTCCTAAAGTATTTGTACATGCGCCTGTATGTCGTCCCGGATGGTTGATCGAAATGGAATGTATGGGAGTTAAGGCTTTGAAGAATAAGGAATATGCACCTTTTTAATTTGAAGAAAAGTCTCGTCTTTTTATATATCTGTCTGGTGGCTTTGCTCGCTATGGTGACCTTTGTGGAGCATGTACACGGAACAGAGTTTGTAGAAAAGTATGTTTATCATACAGTTTGGTTTTGTTGTTTGTGGGGAGTACTTGCCGCATTGGCAGTTGCCGTGTTGGTTAAGCGGCAGTTGTGGCGGTATCTCCCGACATTGTTGTTGCATGGCTCCTTCCTCGTTATCTTGGTGGGAGCCATGATTACATTTTCATGCAGCAAAAAAGGATATATGCATCTCACTGTAGGCACTGAGGTGGGAACTTTCATAGACCAAGACAGTAAGCGGGTAATCGAATTACCATTCACATTGTGTCTGGACAGTTTCCGGGTGGAGTATTATCCGGGGACGGAAGCTCCGGCAGATTATGTCAGCTATATCCGTGGTGCGGAACCTGTTTCCATGAATCGTATCCTCTCTCGTCAGGGATATCGCTTTTACCAGTCTTCTTTTGATGGTGATAAGGAGGGGAGCTGGTTGTCGGTGAATTATGACCCGTGGGGAATAGGAATTACGTATGCAGGATATATTTTGTTGGGTATTTCCATGTCGTGGATGCTTGTCAGTTATAGTGGGGAATTCCGTAGATTGCTCAGGCATCCGTTGCTTCGAAAAGGGGGAATGTTTGTGTGGTTGCTCATGGCTACGGGAATGGTGGTGCAAGCAGAAAACAGAAGCCTTCCGGCACTTGCACTCAGACAGGCGGATAGTCTGGCATCCAAACAAGTGATTTATCATGATCGCATAGTACCTTTTAATACACTTGCACGAGACTTTGTATTGAAACTGACTGGGAAATCTTCTTATGGTGGCATGACACCCGAACAGGTTGTCGGAGGTTGGTTACTCCGTCCGGAGGTTTGGCAGAATGAACCGATGATTTATATCAAGAGTGCGGAACTTCGTCATTTACTTCGATTACCTTCTTCCTATGCCCGTCTTACTGATTTGTTTGATGGGCAAAACTATCGCTTGCAGGAGTTTTGGAAGGTCGGACAAAAGCCGCATATGAAAATGACTTCGTTGGAAAAGGCTATTATGGAAACGGATGAAAAGGTAGGATTGATACTGATGCTACGGAGTGGAACGCTTATCCGTCCTTTACCGGAAGATGGGAGTATAAAACCACTGTCTGACGTAAAGGTGCGGGCTGAAATACTGTACAATCGCATTCCATTCAGCAAACTGTTGTTTATGTTCAATCTGACTGTAGGGATGCTGGCATTTTTCTATTTACTTTATTGCAGCATGCATTGTTCGGCAGGTAAGGCATGGAGCGTTTTTACAGTTGCACTTTATGTGGCATTTCTTTTTCAACTCTTTGGCTACTGTTTGCGGTGGTATATTGGTGGGCGTATTCCGCTGAGCAATGGATATGAAACCATGCAGTTTATGGCACTGTGTACACTTCTGCTTGCGTGCATATTCCGGCATCGCTTCTCTTTTACTTTACCTTTTGGGTTGATTATTTCGGGTTTTGCCTTATTAGTAGCTTATCTTGGGCAGAACAATCCTCAGATCACTCCTCTGATGCCTGTGTTGCTGTCTCCTTGGTTAAGTATCCATGTTTCTCTGATTATGGTATCTTATGCATTGTTTGCCTTTATGATGCTAAATGGATTACTGGCATTCTGCATAGGAGGCTGGCGAAAAAAGGTAATCGATTCGGAGATTCAGGAACAGCGTAAGGTCCGTGTGGAGCAATTGATGCTTTTTAGTCGGTTGATGCTCTATCCGGCAGTATTTTGTCTGGGGGCGGGGATTTTTATTGGTGCTGTGTGGGCGAATGTTTCATGGGGGCGCTATTGGGCCTGGGACCCGAAAGAAGTCTGGGCTTTGATCACCTTTTTAATCTATGGTGCGGCATTTCACGGACAATCGCTTGCTGTCTTTCGGCAACCCCGATTCTTCCATGCCTATATGGTGTTGGCTTTCCTTACGGTGCTGATGACTTACTTCGGAGTAAATTATCTGCTGGGTGGTATGCATAGCTATGCCTGACGCTTATTTCCGGATAATATAATAAAAAAGCCTGCGGAATCCGCAGGCTTTTTCTACAAAAACAACTAACTAAACACATGCAAAGTTAATCAAGCGCACCGGACTTTTCTTTCACAGTACTGTTCGCATTGCGCACATATATCATAACCTAACATTGCCCCGAGTATAAAATCTTCTCTTTCAATTCTACCGGATTAATGTCAGATATTGTCATAAGCTATGGAATAAGAGAAAATTATGCCAAGTGATTTTTTATGTCGTTCACCCAAGCGTCGATACGTTCTTCCGTCTTATCACTTTCGTTGATGTCATCAAGAGCGAGTCCGACAAACATACCGTCGATAACGGCAATAGAGGAGGAGAAAGAATAATCTTTTGCAGACACCTTACCAACGATGGTGCAACCGGAATCCTTGATATCTTCGTATATGATACCCATACCATCGCAGAATGTATCGCAATAAGATTCGGAATCACCACAACCGAACAGAGCAATTGTTTTTTCTTTCAAGTCTGATTCCTTCAACACTTTAACGCCATCATACCAGTCATCCTGCAGTTCACCGTCACCCCAGGTAGAAGTTCCTAAGAGAAGAGCTTCATATTCCTTTACCATGTCGGCATTCATTTTGCTGACATCGATTACATCGGATGCGGGGACACCAAGTTTAGAAGCAATTGTTTCGGCAATGCCTTGTGTTGTTCCGGTTGAGGAGCCATAAAAAATTCCTATTTTCTTCATACTATAAAATGGTTTAATTTGTACGGTTGCAAAGTAACGGCATCAGAGGGGTTTATGAAATACCCACAAATAATGAAATGTTTCTTTGTACCTAACCACTTATAGGTATGTCTGAAAACAAATGATAATCCATTCTGAAATATAGAAGTTTTATTTATCTTTGCTGACGGATACTAAAATAAATCGATTATGAACACTTTAGAATTGGAAGCTTATAAAGCGGAATTGGCCAGGGAAGTGTTGAACATCAATAATCAAGAGGTGCTCGATACTATAAAAGATATTATACAGAGAAGTGGAAATCTGACCAATGCTCCTTATCAGATGGGTGTCACAGAGGCCCGAAAACAGTTACAGGACTCCGAAAAGCGCTTTGATGAAGGAGAGTATGTGAGTGAAGAGGAAATGGAAGAGTTTTATAATGCACTGCAATAATGAAAATACAATACGACATTGAAGCACGACGCCAGATCGGTGAGATTTTTAAATATGGAAAAGTGAAATTTGGTACTCAGACTGCTTTGAAATATAAAGAGAAACTCAGAGAAAAAATAAATACTTTAAAACAGAATCCCTTAATCGGCAATATCGAGTGGTTACTGACTGATGAAGAGCATGAATACAGATTTCTTTTAGTGAAACCTTATAAGATAATATACTCCGTAAGGGGAGATATTATAAGAATTCATCTTTTTTGGCATATTCACCGTAATCCTGATATTTTAAAAGATTATCCGATAGGAGTCTGTGAAGAAGCATCTCCTTATGGAAATATTTAATTATTTACGGTTTTTCTTCAGATCAGGCAAAAACCAGGTAACCAATCCGAGTAACGGCATATAAGCGCAGACATTATAAACAGCTTCGATGCCGAACTTATCCGCCATATTTCCCAATACAGCCGAGGCAATACCTGCTACTCCGAAAGCAAATCCGAAGAATAGTCCGGAGATCAGTCCCAGTTTACTGGGTAATAACTCCTGCGCATATAACAGGATGGCGGGGAAAGCAGATGAAAGAACCAGGCCGACACAGAAACTCATAATAATTGTGGCAAGCAAGCCAACATGAGGCATCAGCATACTGAAAGGTGCAGCACCGAGGACCCCAGATGACATACTTTCTTCCGATACGATCTCCGATAGGACCACCCATCAGTGTACCGATGGCTGTAGCCACAAGAAACACAAAGAGGTAAAGCTGGGAGTCCTGCACACTTACTCCGAATTTATCAATCAGATAGAAAGTATAATAGCTGCTTAAGCTTGCCATATAAATATATTTGGAGAAGATAAGTATCAGCAGGATAGAAATGGAAAGAACCGTTTTCCCCATAGGCAAAGGCATCTGCATATGAGGTTGCAGGGCAATATGATCACGTTTCATCCGGGTAATGTATCCTTTGTACCATTTGCCGACAGGTATCATTACCATGATTGCTATCACTGATAAAATTGCGAATAATGCAATGTTGTGCCTGCCATAAGGTGCTACAATTAAAGCTACCAGTAACGGCCCCAATGATCCTCCCAGGTTTCCACCCACCTGAAACAGGGATTGTGCCAATCCTCTTCTGCCTCCGGAGGCGAGCGAAGTGATGCGGGATGCTTCCGGGTGAAGTACGGAAGAACCTATACCTATGATGAACACTGAGAACAATACCCAACAAAGATTCGTGGAAAAGGCCAGATTCAACAATCCGGTCATAGTGAACAACATCCCCATCGGTAGTGTCCAGGCAAACGGGCGCTTATCAAAAAATAATCCGAATACGGGTTGGAATACCGATGCGGACATCTGATAAACCAGCGTAATCAATCCGATTTGTGCAAAACTCAACGTCAAATCCTCTTTGAAAAGCGGATATGTGGCGGTTATGACGGATTGCAATAAGTCGTTCAGACAATGGGAAATACTTAATGCGATCAATATCGGATAAGCTATTGAGCTTACCGGGCGTTGTGTATTCTGTTGCATGATGGTTGCGTCTCTAATGTAAATAGGGCGCAAAGGTACAAAATAAAATGATTAATACGGATGAGTAAACCAAAAGCATGAACCTTCTCCTTCGGTTGATTCCACTCCGATTTTTCCTCCCATCTGAGATACTAAACTTTTGCAGATGGAAAGTCCGAGACCGGTGCCCTGTACAAAAGTATTAAGTTTCACAAACCGTTCGAATATGCTATCAATTTTCTCTTGGGGAATCCCGACACCTGTATCACGTACATAGAATTTTATTTTGTGGGGTGCCGTCTGTTCATATCCTAAAGCGATAGTGCCTTGTTTCGTAAACTTCAATGCATTGTTTATGAAATTGGTTATGACCTGCATGAACCGGTTCTTGTCTGTATAAATATGACAATCGGGCATATACTTCTCGAAGACCAGATCCACAGTTTCCGGCACTTTCATCTCCATCGATTTGATGATTTTCATGCAGCTTTCGTTTACATCCAGGTCGGAACGTACGAAGTCGAATGTTCCGGACTCTATCTTCGAAAGATCGAGAATATCAGAAACCAGTTGTAGAAGCAATTCATTATTTGTTTCTACTATTTTGATATATTCCTGACGTTCTTCCCTGTCGTCTGTTTCTGCCAGCAGACTGGAAAAACCAACGATAGAATTGAGCGGAGTACGTATTTCATGGCTCATATTGGCAAGGAAAGCAGATTTCAAGCGGTCCAGTTCTTCGGCTTTGTCACGGGCAATGATCAGCTTCTGTTCTGTCTCTTTCAAGGGAGTGATATCATAGTTGATACACAGCATTTCAATAACTCCATCCTGAGGACGATAATCCCTGACCATTACGTTTATACTGGTCCACGAATATTTTCCGTTACCTCTGTTGACGCGTACTTCTTTACTTAAACTAGTGGCTTTCCCTTCTTTAACCTGACCTACAAACTGTTTCAGAACAGCGCAATCTTCCGGGTGAACATGAGAATACACTCCGATAACCTGAGGCATGGGAGTGTTTTCCTTTTCACCTAAATTCCTATACCATGTATCCTGGGCATACCCGTCTCTTGTCATTACATTGAAATGAGCAAAACCCACTTTGGCATAGTCGCCTATTAAGAGGAACAGATGCTCAAACTCTTGTATTTTGGTGTATGCACTGGTGGTTTCTGTTGTATCTATATTGATAAACAGGTAATTGCTGAATTGATTCTGCGAATCGTAAAGCAGAGCCACCTTGGTTTGAAGATTGATAATATCTTTTCTTCGGCTTGTGACGTATCGGTCGATCTTCGAGAAATCATAATTGATCGAGAAGTCCACATTTTCTCTGGCACGCAATTTTTCTTTCACGTCTTCGGGGATATTGGGATTCTCGAACAGTGATACCCCCAGTGCTTCTTTCATATCCGTCAGGCCGAATATCTCAAGTTCTTTATCATTCATATCTACCAGATACCCGTCTTTGTCGTAAAGCTCGATACCTACCGGCAGATTCTTATAAATATTGCGAAGAATTTTTTCACTGTGATCCAATGCGCGGCGATCCTCTTTAGCCTGAAGTTCCGCTTTGCGTAATTGGAGGCAAATGCTGATGATGTTTCCTAAAGAAGAAAACCATTGATGGTCGATGTTACTCCAGCTGCGGTGTGTTCTGACCATATCGATGCCCATATATCCCCATACCTTATCTTTCGATAGGAGAGGGACCGCCATTACCGATTTAATATCTTGCACCTCCAGGGTATCACGGTAAATTTTTGCTTCGGGCGGCATATCATCCAATGTATTCAGAATGATTGATCTCTTTTCTGAGATTTGGCGATCCCACCAGAGAGAATCATCCCAAGGTACATTCTGTAAGAAATCCAGTTCCCGGGATATTCCTTCGGCTGTTGCTTCGTAAATGCAACTTTGTACTTTATGTTCCCGGTCTATTTCGAATATATAGGTGCGGTCTCCTTTGGTTTGTTTGAGGAGATCTGCCAATATTTTATTGATGATCTGCGTAATATCATCCGATTGCAGAAAAGCGAGCAATGAATAAGAAAGACTGTTCTGTTGATAAAGCAGGCTGTTTACCTGGAGAGAGTCCGTACTTTCACTTGTTTCTTCAGTCTGCTTGTCTATACATTGCAGATATCCTATTGTATTTTTGTACCCCTCTTCATCCGGTTGTTTGAAGCTGATTTTAGAATATACCCATATGTCCTCCCCATCTTTTGCCCGGATGGGGAACATCTGCTCATAGGTTTCTATGTTTGTGAGCGAAAAGTATTCATTTTTGAGTCGCCTCCGATGATCTTCCCGTATTCTTCCGTGGAAATCTTCGAAACTGATCCGGTCACTTTCAAGTCCGAGTAAGTCAATGATAAAGTCAGAACAAATATATTGGCGATTCTTCAGGTCCGATTCCCACCAACCCATTTTGGCCATTTGCGCAATCTGGCGATATTTATCACAGTCAAAGTCTGGCTTCTCTTTCATATATCTTTTTGCTCCTGTTTCCTATTCCTTATTAAAATCTCAGTGGGCAAATATAGAGATAACTTTTATATTTTGAAGAATTTGTTGTCAAAAGAATGTTATTGCTTGCAATATGGATACTAATGAAGGGACTTTGGGGGAACCATTGAAGGAGGAAGGATGATGAGTACAAAATAGGCCGTTTTTCGTCTTTTAGTATGGTTATGAATCTTTTCACCACAGAGGACACAGAGTTCACAGAGTTTTTAGGCTTCTAGTTCAGAGATAATTATAACCTCTGTGT
>OWIM01000979.1_pt1 | contig 12601 bp, 9 predicted proteins | sample 1732751 | NCBI WGS metagenome assembly OWIM01 (sample SAMN05065749, study PRJEB22554) | human gut metagenome | biome: ENVO:2100002; feature: ENVO:00000062; material: ENVO:00002003 | host: Homo sapiens | place: USA
GCAGCGTAGTCTCGTGGGCTCGGAGATGTGTATAAGAGACAGGCATAAAGGCTTTCTTGACGATTGCCGGCTTCTGCAAATCGAAGACGATACGAATGCCGTCCGTCCCGACGCTCCCCAAACGGGTTTTGGTTACCAGATTGTTTTTATCGACATATTTTTCGATTTCGGGACTGACTTTGACATCAAAGGTATCGATAACCAAACGTTTGGGCTCATTGAGCAGAAAAACCTTATAGTCAAACTTCCGGTCCGCATCAAAGACGATGCGAACGCTTCCGACCCCCTGCCCGATGCGCATGGACGTAATTCCGGATGCTGCGGCAGAATCGGCAGCAGAAAACGCGCAGCAGAAAATGACGGCTGTTGCCAGCACCTGCCTAACAAGGCCTTTCATACCGACGGCTATCTGTTGCAAAAAGGTTCGCATCCGTTCAATCCACACAATTACGCAATATAGGTTATTATATATAAACACTTCTTACCAATAGGTTAAAAACATAAAATTATCCGGAGCGCAAGCTGTCTTTTCGGCTGTAAACAAACGGCAGACAAAGGCGACCGCACTTTTTTGCGTCTGATTCAAAAATAATATTGTGTTTTAAATCAAATCGTATATTCTGAGTGCAATTGTATGCTTTTAATGTATCGGAAGCAGGTCTTTATTACACGAGTTTACCATAAAATGCAAGACCTGCCGCGCTGATACCGCCGCCGGCTCACAGCGAGAGGCGTGCTTGCAGACAAGAAAGACAAAAGATTTTTACTGGACGGTTTCACGTCCCGGGCCCGATAAACAAACAAAGTAAACAAATGTGCCGGGGACACAGAGAGGTTTTATATGATAAGTAAGGCTGCGACTGACAGCCCGAAGACTGGCTTAAAATAGAGTGCGAAACACCGGCAGCGGCAGATTTCGTGCTTAGATACATAATAGCTTTCGCCTGATTCCCTCCAGTTTTGTGACAATACCCGTACCGCGCCCCGGCGTTTCGGTACCCAAACGGAGAATTTTTATGACCAAAAGAATGCTGATTGATGACACCCGTCCGGAAGAAACCCGCGTTGTCATCGTTAACGGAAACAAAGTTGAAGACGTCGAATTCGAATCAGCCAGCCGCAAACAAATCAAAGGCAACATTTATTTGGCAAAAGTCATGCGGGTTGAGCCTTCGCTGCAGGCCGCTTTCGTCGATTACGGCGGAAACAAGCACGGTTTTCTGGCTTTCGGCGAAATTCACCCGGACTATTACAATGTTTCGGAAGAAGAGCTGGCCTCAATTGACAAAGAAGTAGACGAGATTATCGAAGCCAAAAAACAGGCGATTAAAGAACGGGAAGCCGAGCGCGAAAGACACCGCGCCGAAAAAGCAGCCCAATACGCCGCCCGCGAAGAAGAGCGCAAAGCCCGTGAAGCTGCGGAAGCGGAAGCCAAAGCGGCAGAAGCAGCCGAAAACGGCAGCGAAACTTCAACTCCGGTTCAGGAAGAGGCCGTAACGGAAGAAAAAATTCCGGCAGCAGAAACAACTTCCGCACCGAACGAATCTTTGCCGGAAGCCGCGGAAACGACAGCAGAAAACGGCACTCTGACGGAAGAAACACCGACCGAAACGGTTCCGCAGGAAGAAACGGCGGCAGATTCACACAAGCATCCCCGCAAGAAAAGAATTTTGAAAAAGCGTGCCCGCAAAGCCCAGCAGGCTCCTAAAGAGGAAGCTGCCGAAACGGAACCGGCCGCACCGGAACAAGAAAAAGCGGAAAAAGAAGAAAAACTGACGGTTATGGCCGAAAGCACCAAAGAGGAAGAAGAAACCGTTCAGGAAGAAGTTGACGCGCCCCGGAAGTCAAGCACCTATAACAATATGGCCGAAGAAGACGTCGTTGAAGAAGATGACGATGAAGAAGACGACAGCGAATGCGATTTTGAAATTCAGCGCAAACTGATGAAAATCCGCAAATTATTCCACCGCAGCAAAATTCAGGACGTTATCAAAGAAGGACAGATTTTGCTGGTTCAGGTGGTTAAAGAAGAACGCGGCAATAAAGGTGCGGCATTAACGACTTATCTTTCTCTGGCCGGACGCTATTGCGTTTTAATGCCGAACCGCATCAAAAGCGGCGGCGTTTCCCGCAAAATTACCAATGTTGCAGACCGCAAACGGCTGAAAAACATCGTTAAAGAATTGCCGCTCAACAATGAAATGTCTATGATTGTCCGCACCGCCGGCGAAGAAAAAACCAAAGCAGACATTGTCCGCGACTACAATTATCTGATCCGCAGCTGGAATCAAATCCGCCTTGATGCTTTGAAAGAGAAAGCTCCGGCTTTAATTCACGAGGAAGGCAACCTGATCAGACGCGCCCTGCGCGATATGTACACCAAAGACATTTCCGAAATTATCGTGGACGGCGAACAGGCTTACAAAGCCGCGCGTGATTTTGTGAAAATCCTTTCCCCACATAACCTGAAAAAAATTAAAGAAAACAAAAAAGGCGAGCTGCCTTTGTTCCAGAGATTTCAGGTTGAAGCTCAGCTGGACAAACTGCATGACACCAATGTTCAGCTGGAATCGGGCGGTTATCTGGTTATCAACCCCACGGAGGCGCTGGTTTCAATTGATGTCAACTCCGGCCGCGCAACCAAAGAAAAAGACCTGGAGGAAACCGCACTCAAAACCAATCTGGAAGCAGCCGACGAAATTGCCAAACAACTGAGAATGAGAAATCTGGCCGGGTTGGTCGTGGTCGATTTTATTGATATGGAAGAACAGAAAAACAATCTGGCGGTTGAAAAGCGTATGAAAGAGGCCATGAAAAAAGACCGGGCACGGATTCAGATTGCCAAGATGAGCTGTTTCGGCTTGCTGGAAATATCGCGCCAACGGATGCATTCCTCTTTCTTTGAAAGCAATTATCAGGTTTGCCCGCACTGCCACGGCAAAGGAATTGTCCGCACAATCGAATCGGGAGCGGTTTTTGTGCTGCGCTGTATTGAGGAAGAAGGCATTAAAAACCGCTGTTCACGGATTAACCTCTATCTGCCCAGCGAGTTTGCCCTTTATCTGCTGAATCAGAAGCGCAAATGCGTCAGCGATTTGGAACAGCGTTACAATATGGAAGTGATTATCTGCGCCGACGACTCAATCAAGAACATTGCCGACCTGAGAATTGAACGCATTAAAGCGGTTAAAACTCAGGATAAGGAAGAAGATAAGGAAGAAAACGGAACGGAAGAAAGCAGTTCTCCGCGCAACAGCCGCCGTCAGCCGAACAAAGGTGACCGGAAACCGCGCATCAAAGAAGAAACGGCTGCCGAAGACACACCGGTTCAGGAAGATGCAGCCGATACGGCGGAAGCTTCCGAAAGCGTCAAAGAAAACAGGAGCGAAGACGGGCAGGAAAACGAGGGACGCCGCAGCAACCGCCGGCGTGACCGACGCAACAGATTTGACCGTCGCAACAACCGCCGCCGCGATCGCCGCAACTATAATGACAACGGTGACAACGAAAACAACGGCGAAACAAAAAAAGAAAAAGCGGAAGCGGTCATCTTGTATAACAGCCATGAAGATATTAAGTCTCCCAATGTTGCCGCTGCGGAAGACAATTCCGCGGAGAAGGCCGAACAGAAAGGAAAGACAACCTGGTGGAGAAAATTAATCAAAAGCTGACCGGCAGCAAAAAGAACACCGTATCAAGGCTAATCATCGGCTTCTGGCTGATATTAGCCTTTTTGCCGTTAAGAGATGCCTTGGGACAGATGAGCATCATTTCCGATGAAGAGACCGAACAATATCTGGCCAAAGTTATCCGTCCGATTTTTCAAACTGCCGGTATTCCGTTTAACCGCAATAAAATTTATATTGTCAATGACAACAGCCTGAATGCCTTTGTCGGCGACGGCAACAATCTGTTCATCCATACGGGGACGCTGCTGAAAGCAGATAACACCGACCAGATCAGCGGCGTTTTGGCGCATGAAACCGGACATATTCTCGGCGGGCATATTCTGCGTCAGAAAATAAAAAACCAGAGTATGCAGGAAGCCAGTCTGGCGTCTCTGGTTCTGGCCGGAGCCGCGGCCGCAGCCAGCGGCCGGGGTGACGTGGCCGTCGCCGTCATGCTGGGGTCACAGAGCTCCCTGCTCTCCAATTATATGGCTTACCGGGTCGAAGAAGAACGCAGCGCCGACGATGCCGCCGTGAAACTTCTTTACAAAAGGCAGACATCACCGCAGGGACTGCTGCAATTTATGAAAAAAATTCAAAAACAAAACGCGTTAAACGGGATTGAAGAAAGCGACTATTTCAGAACCCACCCGGTTACGAGCGAACGTGTCCGCTTTCTGGAGCAGGCGGTCAAACAATCACCCTATCATCAGGATCATTCTCTGGACAATGAATTTCAACGCATAAAAGCCAAATTATACGGCTTTCTGCAAGAACCGGCACAAACATTTAAGCGTTATCCGCCGAGCGATACGTCAATCGCCGCCCGTTATGCCCAAGCCATTGCTTATTTTAAGCAGCTCAATTTCGGCAAAGCTCTGAGGATGATTGATGCCTTATCGGCCGAAGAACCGGACAATCCTTATTTTTATGAACTGAAAGCGCAAATTTATATGGAACAGGGCAATCTGAAAGCGGCCAAAGAAGCTTACGGCAAGGTTCTCAAACTTCGTCCCGACGCCGCACTGCTGCAGGTTGACTGGGCTCAGGCTGCTTTGGCGGTTTCTCCGTCGCCGGCAGAATTGAAAAACATTATTGCGGTCTTAAACCGCTCTTTGCAGCAACGCCCTTCGGCCATGGGCTGGCTGCTGCTGTCTCAGGCTTATGACCAAAACGGGCAGACGGCTTATGCCGAATATGCGGCTGCGGAATATTCGCTGCGAATCGGTGCCGCCGATATTGCCAAAAGGCAGGCCGAAAATGCCCAGCGCAAAAACCCGCCGTCAGCACTGCGGCTGAAACTGGACGATTTGCTGCGCCGGATAAAAAACACCTATCCCGATTTAAATGAAATAAAGCAACCCCGAAAGCGCGGCTGATTTTCCGGACCTTACGGTTTAGACCGCTTTCCCGTCAGTTTTTCTTTTTAAGTTCTTCCATAAAGTCCTGAGCGGACTGCGGCGCGCGATAAGTCAGATTACGCGGGCGAACAAAGCTCGGAATGTCATCGTCGCTGTCCGCGGGGCCGGCAATTACTTCGCTTTTGACATCTTCATCAAAATTTGGCAGCGGCACATTCATTTTCGCCTGATAGAGACAGTCCATTCCGCTGACGGGCTGGTAGAACTCATCCAATCCCCGGATATTTTCATGCATTCCGGTATAAAGGAAGCCGGCCGGATTTTGACGGCTGTATATCTTCGCAACGATTTTTCGCTGAATTTCGGGTGAAAAATACTGCAGGACATAGCGGCAGAAAATTACGTCATAACTGCCGCTGAGCGTCAGTTCGTCCATCAGATTGTAACGGCGGAATTCCACCATGGAAAGGATGTCGTCATTAAGCTGCCACTGCCCCTGATCCTGATGAAAATTTTCCAGAATCTGGCGCATATTCAGCCCCATCTGGACATCGAACTGGCTGAACAGCCCTTTTTGCGCCTTACCGATCGAATAACTGGAAATGTCGGTGCCGATAATGTTTACATTCCAGTCCTTAACGCCCAGAAGCTTGTGCTTAACCGCCATGGCAATCGAATATGCCTCCTGTCCGGTCGAACAGCCGAGGCTCCATATCCGCAGCTTTTTGGAACTTCGGTTGATTTCCCGCAGCTGCGGCAGCAGATAATTCTCAAAAGCTTTAAATACCGGATAGTCACGGTAAAAATAAGTGTCCGACAGGGTCAAGGCCTCAACAACCTGCCACAGCATGGCTTTCTGACCGATTTTTAGCTCGGCAATCAAATCTTCAACCGAAGCATAACCCTTTTCACAGATAAAATTATAAAGTTTTTTATCGATGATGAAATATTTGTCGTTGGACAAATCCCAACCGGCATATTGTCTGAGAAGGCTTAACACATATTCAAAATCGCTCTTTTTCATCGTTTTTTCCTAAACCAGGCCGAGTATTGACAATTTGCTGATAATGATTTCTTCGTCAAAGGGTTTCAGCACATAGTCGTCAGCACCGCCGTCCAAAGCCTCTTCTATTTTTTCAATATCCAGCAGCGATGAACAGAAAATTATTTTAGGCTGTTTCTCAAGCCGGGAATTGCGGATTTTATACATGGCATCAATACCGTCGAGCACAGGCAGACGATAATCCATAATCACCAAATCAAACTCGTTGAGCTGGCATTGTTCGACGACTTCTTCGCCGTCTTCGGCTTCGGTCACGTCAAAGCCCAGATTTCCCATAATCTTGGCAAAAAGCATTCTGATTATTTTAGAGTCGTCGGCGACCAAACATTTTGCCATTTTATTCCCCCTGCTCCATCATCAGGCCGAATGCCGGCGTTTCAATAAGCCTTATTACCTGTTTCTGCGAAGTCATAAGGCTTTTCAGATAGAACACCGGAGCATACTGGGCCATATTTTCCGGGCGGCCGCCCGACAAAACCGTTTTGATGTTTCTGATTTTTTCCGCAGACGGCGGCGTTTCGCAATGGGTTATGACAGCCAGCCGGCCGCCGACTTCGCGGGCTTCGATTTTGCCGCCTTTAATCAGCATGTCCGCCGCAATCATAATTCCGACCAGCGCCTGCCGGGCAAAAGCTGCCGAGTGAAGCTCCAGTTCCAGCGACAGCGGATAATTGCGGCTGCCAAGCGTTTTCAGATAATTTTCCGCAGTCGACTTTACCTGCCCGAAATCTTCAAGGTTGGCGTTGCTCAGGCCGAATGCCAGGCGGAAAAACTTCAGACGGGCAGAAAGAACCGAAGAGCTGACTTTGAGAATCGAACGGATATCATTCAGAAAGTCCATATCTCCTTCTTCAAGAAGTTCCACCGCATTGGACACGGCACCGACATTGCCGATGACATCATGGCTGATACGGGTGCAAATCAATTCGGCCAATTCGGTTTCTGATAAAATATCGTTCATCATATCCTCTAAAAACTATACAAATCGGTATTCATAAACTTCTGATCTTCACGCGACATCCGGGTGTAATCCAGTTCCCGCAGCATCGGATCTTCCAGAATCAGGCGCCCGGTGCCGGCCTGAAGATAAGGCTTGTTGCCGCCCAATCCCCAGATGACGTCATCTTTATTGTCGGGTGTACCATACTTTTGGTTAATTTTTTTCCAAAAATCATAAACTTTTATATTCCGCAGATAAATCTGCTTCTGGCTGTTGCCGGTGATTGCGGTTGCCGCTTCGCTTTTGTATGAAATGCGGTAGGCTTTGTTATTGGTGAAAGTGCTGGTAAAATAGACTTCTATTTCCTCTCGGGTGTCAAACTTGGAATAAGTGGTGCGCTCCACATACTGATAGCCGTTTTTCTTTGCCATTTGGATAACGCAGTTTTCCAAACGCTCATAGCCGACGACGCCGGATGCGCGGCATTTGTCTTCATTGCGCCAGCGGATAAAATTCGGAATATCCAGCTTTTGCACCGTGCGGCGGAAACCGCGGCGGGTAAGAATATCATCAATCTGTTTGAAAGACATGCGGAGCATGGCGCCGGAAATATCAAAAACCGAGGCATTGGAACGCCGCACGGTTTTTTTGGACTTTTCAACCAGATTTTCAAGATTGACTTTTCCGGTTTGTTTTTCTTCATCACCGGCCGTTTTGGCAGAATCGGCCTCTCCGAGCGGCGATTTGATTTTGGAAATCCAGGTTTCTTCGACTTTCGGCAGCGGAATGACCGAATCTTCCGTTGACGGAGCATTGGCCTGCAGGTTATCGGTCAGGGTTTTATTTTTATCAACGACCGGGGCGGTTTCCTTTTCTGCCGGAGCCGCCGGAAGAGATGATGAGGCTGGCGGCGGAGGAGGCGTGACCGCCGAAGGAGCTGCGGCCGGCATCGGCGTGGACTGAGGTTCACCGTCCAAAGCGTCAAAGTCCAGATTTTCAAAATTCATATCTTCTTCGTCAAGCAATTTCGGCGAAGCAAGCAGCGTTTCCCCCGACGAAGGCATCGCCGCGGCATCGGCTTCCGCCGCAGCCGCTTCGGGATACAACAACGGATCATACTCTTCGCTGGCAAAGCAAAGAGCGGGAAAAAACAGGGCACCGGCTGCCCAAATGATTAAAACTGGCTTCATATCACAGAATCACTTCATCTAAGATTTTTCCCAGTATAGCTTTTTTTTAATATAATTCAAACGCTATACGTAGGTTATCAATAAGTTAGAAATCTTTTCAGGGTTTACTTTTGGCAAATTACTGCTATAAAAAAACAAAATTAAGGAAAGACAATGACCCGACAAGCTATTCATATTATCGGCGCCGGGCTGGCCGGTTCGGAAGCCGCCTGGCAGATTGCCGAAGCCGGAATTCCGGCGATTATTCATGAGATGAAGCCGCAGAAATTCTCTGCCGCGCACAAAAATCCGAACTGCGCGGAACTGGTTTGCTCCAATTCGCTGCGGTCAGATGATTTTGAACATAACGCCGTCGGCCTGCTGCATGAAGAAATGCGACGCTGCGGCTCCCTGATTATGGCCTGTGCCGACGCCACCAAAGTTCCGGCCGGAGGAGCGCTGGCGGTTGACCGCGACGGTTTTGCCGCCATGGTAACGGAAAAGCTCAGCGGGCATCCGCTTATTCGGTTTGAAACCGGTGAGCTGACGGAACTTCCTCCCGAAACGTGGGGCGAATCGATTATTGCCACCGGACCGCTGACCAGCGAAAAACTGGCAGACGCCATTTTAACAGAAGTTGACCGGCAGTCCCTCTCCTTTTACGATGCAATAGCTCCGGTGGTTTATAAGGAGAGCATTGACTTCAGCAAAGCGTGGTATCAGTCCCGCTATGACAAAGGCGACAAACTTGATTACATCAACTGCCCGCTCTCCAAAGAACAATATTATCAGTTTGTCGATGCTTTGCTGAAAGCGGAAAAGGCCGAATTTCACGACTGGGAAGAAGTGCACTATTTTGACGGCTGCCTGCCGATTGAAGTGATGGCGGAAAGAGGCATCGAAACTTTGGTTTTCGGCCCGATGAAACCGGTGGGACTGACCAATCCGCACAGTTCGGAAAAACCTTATGCCGTGGTTCAGCTGCGGCAGGACAACAAGGAAGACACGCTGCGCAATCTGGTCGGTTTTCAAACCAAGATGAAATACGGTGAACAAAAACGAATTTTTCAAATGATTCCCGGGCTGGAAAAGGCGGAGTTTGCCCGTTTCGGCGGCATTCATAAAAATACTTTTATCAAAAGCCCGCTGCTGCTTGATGCTTATCTGCGGCTCAAAAGCAAACCTCACCTGCGGTTTGCCGGACAGATTACCGGCTGCGAAGGATATATCGAAAGCGCCGCAGTCGGCCTGATGGCCGGTTATTTTGCCGCCGGACAGCAGCTAGGGACAGACCCGCTGCCGCCGCCCAGAACAACGGCTCTCGGTTCAATGCTCAGTCATTTAATCGACGATACGAATATTGAAAATTTTCAGCCGATGAATATCAATTTCGGTATTTTTCCGACTATCTCGGGAGAAACGACCGCCAACGGCAAATTCCGCAAACTGAAAGGCGCCGACCGAAAGCAGGCCTATTGTCAAAGGGCGCTGGCCGATCTTGACGTCTGGCTGGAGAAACGCCAATGAGCGACATGCGCCACAAACAACAAAAGGACGAAAATTTTCCGGTGGCTTCTTTTTTGTTGGGAAAAGGAAACCGGAAAATTGTTACCGCTTACTATAACTTTGCCCGCTACGGCGATGACATTGCCGATAATCCGGACTTGTCCGAGGCGGAGAAGACCAAACGCCTGGAACAACTGGAACAGGCTTTATACGGGAAAGCAGAGCGCGAAACGGAAGCTCATCAAATTGCCGAACCGCTGCGAAAAGCCTTCATAGCGGAGAATCTGAGTTTTTCGCTGGCCAGTGATTTGCTGACTGCTTTTCGGCAGGACGCTGCCTGTTTCCATTATGAAACCTGGGGGCAGCTGATGGCTTATTGCCAACATTCCGCGGCGCCGGTAGGACGTTTTCTGCTCGCTCTGCACAATGAAAACCCGTCAACTTATCTGCCGGCCAATGCCTTGTGCGCCGCGTTGCAGATCGTCAACCATGTGCAGGATTTAAAATATGATGCAAAAACATTAAAGCGGGTTTATATTCCCGATGAACTATTCCGCCGGTTTGACGTTTCTCCCTCTGCACTGACCAGAGCCAAAAGTTCCAAAGCGCTTAAACTGCTGGTTAAAGAAATAATGTTTCGTGTTCGCGGACTGATGGAAGATGCGGCGATTTTACCGTCGATTGTGCGGAATCTGCGGCTGAGACTCGAAATCTGCGTTATCTTTTCCTTAACCAATATTATGGTAAAAAAAATATTAAAAGGAGATGTTTTGGCCGATATAGTCAGGCTGAACAAACGCGACTGGTTCTGCGCCACGATTGGCGGTATTTGCAGAGGTTTGCTCACCCGGCACAAAACTTTGACTAATAAAGGTTTGTAAATGAACGATATTAAAGCGATTGTAAAAAAATCAGGAACTTCATTTTTCTGGAGCATGCGGATGCTGCCGAAGGCCAAGCGCGAGGCAATGTATACCATTTATGCTTTCTGCCGGCATATCGACGATATTGTTGACGGCAACAGCGACATGAGCGAAAAACAGGAACTGCTTCAGGCCTGGCGCGAAGAACTGGACAATATTTACGACAAGAAGGTTCCTGCTACCGAAATCGGCCGCCGCATTTATAAAAACTGTATGCGTTTCAAACTGCCGAAAGAAGAATTCATGAAGCTGATTGACAGCATTTCGATGGATATTCCCCAGCCGCTGCAGGCCCCTTCGCTCAACGAATTTTATGCCTACTGCCGCGGGGTTGCCGGAGTTCCCGGAAATTTATCGCTGCGTATTTTCGGCTGTGCCGATGAGAAAATTATCAACGACTTGGCCACCACGCTGGGCAATGCGTTACAGATTACCAATATTCTGCGCGACGTGAAAGAAGACGCAATGAGCAATCGCCTTTATATTCCGCGGGAATTTTTGCAAAAAGCCAATATCTCATCAAAAGATCCGCGCAGCGTGGTGGTTGACAAGAATTTGGCCGTTGCCCGCGAAGAGCTGGCTAAACTGGCTGACGCCGATTTTAAAAAGGCGGATGTTTTGATTCAGAAACTTGACAAAAAGACCGCCCGCCCGGTCAAAATGATTGCCGCCATCTACCGCAAATATTTTGACATCATGCAAAACCGCGGCTGGGAAGTCATTTCACCCAAACCGCAGCTCAGCAAAATGAAAAAGCTGACTTTGGCGCTGCGCGCTTATTTCGGAAAATAATGCCGAAAATGCGGCCGACATATCACATTATCGGCGGCGGAGCGGCCGGGTTGAGCGCGGCGCTGTATCTGGCTCGGAGACATCCGGATTATCACATTACCGTTTATGAAGCGGCAGGACACCCCGGCGGGCGCGCCTATTCTTTTGTTGCCGCCGACTGGCAAATGTCGCTGGACAATGCCACACATGTTATTTTGGGCGCCAATACCTGCTGCCGTCGCTTTGCAGGCAAAGATTTTTTCCGTTCCGACATTACTTTCCGGGATATCAACCAAAACAAAACCCTGCGGCATTGGCTGCACTGCCGCGAAGAAATTGCCGAAGCGGTCTTTAACACCGCTTTTGCCGACATCAGCGGCAGGCAATGGCTGAATATTGCCCGACAGCTGTTTCCTTTTACACCGGGAAAATTCAAGGCCGGCTTTTCGTGCGGCGACTTATCCGGCCGGCTGATTGACAAAATGTCCGCTTCCCTCAAAGACATTCGCTGCGGCTGGAGGCTTACCGGTTTCAAAGAAAAAGACAAACAGCTCTGCGAACTTTGGTTCGGCAGGCGAAAAGTTAACGTAAAACCTCAAGACAGAGTTGTTTCCGCCTTGGACAGCTATCACTACGGACAGCTATTCGAAAGTTTCCGGTTTGATTATCATACCATTATTAACATCTATTTCCGCACCAGTATGCAGATAACTCTTCCCGGCGGAAACAACATGCTCGGTCTGATCGGAGGAACAGCGCAGTGGCTGTTTTCATCGCCGGGACTGCTGGCCGTTACCATCAGCAATGCAGACCATATCCGTATCAATGACGATATGCTGGCACGGCAGGTTTGGGGAGAAATTTGCCGGATTCGGGAAAGGGAAGCCGCTTTTATGCCGGATTATAAAGTTCTGCGTCATAAAAGAGCAACCATCAAACAAGACCGCCTCAATAACAGCCGCCGTCCCGACACAGCGCAAACCCGCTGGCTCAATCTGCAAATCTGCGGCGACTGGACAATGAAAAATTACCCCTGTTGTTTAGAAACGGCCATTCGCTCGGCCTATCGCCTGAAATAAGCTTTAGTTTTAATTTCTTTAGCGCGAACAAAGTTTGCGTCTTATTATATATTGACATCGTGTGTCATCTATGCTAATCTGAGAACAGGCTTTGAATTAGTTATAGAGGTGTATCATGAGA
>OWIM01001010.1_pt1 | contig 12414 bp, 5 predicted proteins | sample 1732751 | NCBI WGS metagenome assembly OWIM01 (sample SAMN05065749, study PRJEB22554) | human gut metagenome | biome: ENVO:2100002; feature: ENVO:00000062; material: ENVO:00002003 | host: Homo sapiens | place: USA
CGAGATGCAGCGTAGTCTCGTGGGCTCGGAGATGTGTATAAGAGACAGGTCATGGGACGTACCCGTTTCTCGCTTTCCGCCCACATGTTAGTGGCCCTTGCCTTTTCCGGCGGATACCTCACGGCTTTTCTTTGGGGAGCCGTTCACCTCAGCGCAGGCTGTATCACCTTCGGAACGATGACCGCCTTTTTGCAATTGGTAGGAAAAGTCCAGCGTCCCGTGCTCGACCTCTCACGCCTGATACCTTCCGTAGTCAATGCCCTTACCGCCATAGACCGGCTATTGGAATTGGAAAGACTGCCGGCAGAAGCGGACGGTGACAGCATATTCCTCGCCTCTACCCCGGAACTGGAACTGAAAGACGTGACTTTTGGCTACACTCCCGATGACCGTCCGGTATTCAGCCGCTTCTCCTGCCGTTTCCCCGCCGGTAGCTGCATAGCTGTAGTCGGAGAAACAGGAAAAGGAAAGACAACGCTCATCCGGCTATTGTTGGCACTGGCAACGCCACAAGAGGGACAGATACTCTTGATACCCGCCAAACATCCACTTGAAACCAGTCATACCGTCTCTCCGCAAACCCGCAAGAACTTCGTATATGTCCCGCAAGGCAATACCCTTTTCAGCGGAACTATCCGTGACAACCTGCTGATGGGAAACCCACAAGCTTCTGAAGAAGCCATATATCAAGCCCTGCAAACCGCCACCGCCGACTTCGTCTTCCACCTTCCCGACGGCGTAGACTCCCCACTCAGCGAACGAGGTGGTGGACTCAGTGAAGGACAAGCCCAACGCATCGCCATTGCCCGCGCTCTGCTACGCCCCGGAAACATTCTTCTTTTAGATGAAGCCACTTCTGCCCTCGACCCCGACACGGAACGGCTGTTAATAAAAAACCTGCGCAGAGACTGCGCAGGCAAAACATGTATCTTCGTCACCCACCATCCGGCAGTAGCGGAGGCATGCGAATCTATTGTCCGATTATAATCAGAGAATGAGCCCCAACGGGTATCTGCCTTTGGTTAACAAACTCAGAACAGCTTCGCAGGATACTCGCCCGCATCCACCAAAGCCTGAATCTTGTCGACTACACTCTGACGGTCTTCGGGATAAGTCACACCGAACCACTTGCTGGTTGTATCGAGCACTTCGCAGGTAGCAGTGCCATTGTTAATCAGCTTATCCACCATCAGCGGGATGAAGAATTCGCTTTTCAGATTCTCCATATTCTTCGGGTCGCTCAGGAAGCTCTTGAAAAACTCTGCACTGTAAGCAAAGTAATCGGGAGTAAAGCCCCAGAAGTTCATGCTGACCGGAGTCGTCTCGGGAGTGGCAGTCCATTCACCGTTATCATCGATGTACTTCACCTCGCCGTCCATACGCTGAATCTTGGTACGCTCTACTACAGAAGTCAACAAGTTGTTTGCATCCGTTCCGCACAAACCACGGGATACGGTACCGCTTTCGCTCAATGTATTACCGATGCGGAAGCCTACCATGGAATATACATTTTTGGAACCTTCGGGAAGGGCTGCAAGAAATTTGCCCATTACCTGGAAGGAATCACGACCGTAGAAATCGTCGCAGTTGATAACAGCAAACGGTTCCTTTATTACATCGGCACCCATCATTACAGCATGGTTGGTTCCCCAAGGTTTGGTACGGCCTTCGGGGCAGGTGAAGCCTTCAGGAAGGTCATCTATGGACTGGAATACCAGTTCGCAGGGAATATGGCCTTCGTATTTGGAAATAATCTTGTCGCGGAAGTCCTGTTCAAAATCTTTACGGATTACGAAAACGAGCTTGCCAAAACCGGCATTGATGGCATCGTAAATAGAATAATCCATGATAGTTTCGCCATTCGGTCCCAATCCGTCCAATTGTTTCAAGCCACCATAACGGCTGCCCATACCGGCTGCCAATAAGAATAAAGTTGGTTTCATATTAGTTATTATTTAAAAAGGTTAGTGTATCACAGTTGATAACGGTTGCAAATGTACAAAAATTTATGGCTGACAGAAGGGAGTTTTAGTTCATTCTTTACCACTATCCGTTCAAAAACGTACATTTAGAACGGATAACCGATGGCAAAATGCAGTGCCATACTATCCTTGAACTTAGGAATATTGTAATATCCCGACTTTCCGGTATCATACGGGTCGTGAAGCCCGATACCCAAATCCAGACGGAAAACAAGGAAGTCCAGGTCATAGCGTAAGCCGAATCCCGTACCCAAAGCAATCTGTTTCGGGAAATTCTTCAAGGTGAACTCACCGTTCGGGCGATTTTCGTCCTTACGCATCAGCCATACATTGCCGGCATCCAGAAACACCGCTCCATGCAAGTCGGCAATCATACGGAAGCGATACTCGATATTGGCTTCTATGCGAATATCACCCACGTGGTTGATATAGGTATATTTCCTATCCGTCTCGGGAGGATAACCGCCCGGACCTATACTGCGTGCAGAAAAGGCGCGCACACTGTTGGCACCACCGATATAGAACTGTTCCGTATAAGGTGCGGTCGTAGCGTTGCCATACGACCATATCACCCCTCCCGCAATACGCGAAGCAATCATCTGGTTCTTGTCTATCCGGTAATGGTACCTGAATTCCGAGTTCAGCTTCAAGAACTGTGCAAAAGGTACCCCGAAAAGCTTCTTTCCTTCCTCACTGAACGGCTTGCCGAAAATACGGTAGACGGCAGAAGTCAGGTTACCGGCCGACGCAACGGTGGTCTGCCACCAGATGGGGTTACGCTTGCCGCGCACGGAAGCGTTGTCATAAGTATAGGTGTACTCCATGGCAGGAATGAACTGGTCGCGCAAACTAATGTAGAGTGCCGGATTCTCGGCACGCAACGTATCGAAAGCGGCAGTAGGATTGCGCAGTACATTGAATGTCAACCGGAAAGGAGTTATACTGTGCCTGGAAGTCGATTTGGGCTGGAAGTCATAAGTGACATTACCGCCAAAAGCCAACAGCTTATAATACTTGGCACGGTTCATCTGGTCGGCATACAAACGGAAAGTCGTTGTAGCCGGGAAGTCATACTCACGGTCGCCCATCCTGGGAAACACCACGCGCGGAAAGATAAGCGAAGTGGAGATACCCAGTTCATAGCTGTTCATCAGAGAAGAGCTTGCCTTGCCCGTCTGCCATTCGTACGAACCGTTCAACTTCACATTCCAGCTTTCACCGCCACCGAAGACATTATTCTTCGTCACCGTAAAAGCGGCACCCGGTCCCGTCTGATTATTGCTCTTCATAGTGACATTAAAATCCAATTCCGCATCGTAGGGTTTATCGAGCGCGGCAATGACCTTCACATCCAATGTATCAGACACAAATGCCGTATCACGCGGTATATACTGCATCTCCGCATAACGGAAAATACCGACGCTTGCCAGGCGCTCCTGAATACGGGTTTGACGATATAAGCTATACAAACTCTGCATAGAACGCTGGCGGGCAATACCTGCGCTGTCCTGTATCTGACGTTTCCGCCGATAACCTTGATAGTTCAACCAACGGTAAAGCATGTTGGGACGTACCGGTGGTTTGTTGTAGTAATGTATGGTCAAGCCTTTGTAATCCATGCTGTCATTGGGTTCCTGCCCCTGCTTTCCAAGAAGATAGACGGATTTACGCCCCACACGGAACTGCTTCTCGGCTACCTTTGGCATACCGGGAACGGGAATCAAGCGCATCTGGACATGCCCATTGGGAACTATCATGGTATCGGCCTGATAGGTCAGGTAGTCGGGACGGAAATAATAACAGCCCACATTACGCAGCAGGGTACTGATACGGGTACGCTCCCCATCCAAATCAGCCACATTGAATTGTTCTCCCGAACTGATAAGGGAACGTCGGCGTCCCAGCTCCATAATGCGAGTGGTACGCTCGCTGAAACCACGATAATATACCGTATCTATAAAGTAGGGGTTACGCATGTTCACCGTATATTGCAACTTTGCCTTCAGCGAGTCCTTCGGGTCGATAAATGTCTTGTAGCTGACGCTTCCGTTGAAATAGCCATAATCGCGCAGCAAGTTAACCGCCGCCTTCTGGCGTATATCGGGATTCACCGTAGACATAAGCACCGGAGTGGCGGCAAATTTATTGAATATCCACTTTCCGAATCCCTTCTCATACTTCTGGAAACCATTGTAAATCCACAGTCCGAAAGGAAAGGGATAGCGGATAGTAGAGCTTCCCAGCAACGAATTGTTCGGTGCCGTAGCAAGGGCGGCTTCCACCTCTTCCATAGCAATCTCACCAACAGACGTTTCACTGCGGTTCAATACAATCATCGGCTTTTGGCCGGTATAGAGTATCTCCCCCTCGGGCAAGTGCTTCGTGGTGGAGCAACCTGCCAGAAATATCAATCCTGCAATATATAATATCAGTCGTTTCATATCACATTCCTACTTTTTCATATCGCTATTTTCAGCCTCCGGTTTTATCTTTTTCTTCCTAAAGATGAAGAGTTCACTCAATCGGTCCATCTTCCGGCGCAGCACAAGGCCGACACCCGTTTCGGTTATCTCACCGTCGAGTATGCTTTCGTAGTTTTTATTATGGAATACACGGACATATCGAGTACCCGACGCATCAAGACGGTATTCCAGCGATATATTGTCAATGAATGATTCCGCATCGTTCGTGGCATTGGCCCCGGTGGACACTTTTCCACCGATGACTATCTGTACGCGATCGTTGAAGAAACGCTGGGAATAACGGAAACTGAAGTCTTTCTGCGTGTCGCCCGTTTCAGCAGAGGTACGGTCTTCCACACCTACACTGATATTGGCGCCTTTTATACCTCCCGCCAAGGAGTTTATCTGGCTCTGAAGCACTGAGTTCAAGGCGGCTCCCATTGACAAACCTCCTCCTTTGGCACCACTGTTCAGGTAAATACCCGTGGCAAGCATGGCAATGGCCTGCTTACTACGCTCTTCTGCACCCATTGCCTGCAGCTCATTCTCTACTGCGGCATCTTCGGGCGCCGAAATATCGAATATCAAATCGGGAGCGTCAAGCCTGTTCTTGATGGAAATGGAAACATCGAAGTTCACCATGCGCGAACCGTCCCCGTCACCGTCGGCCACAGAAGCACGCATACGTTCCGTAGCCTTCAGGCTCAGCGTAGGATTCATAATATTCCCCCGCCAATCCACATAACTGCCGGGATTGAACTGGAACTCCTTCAACGGGATGATAGGCAGCGAATATTTCATGACGCCACCCGAAAGGGTATAGCGTCCGGTAAGGCTCATATCCCCTTGGGGAGTATACTGCATATTCAAATCACCGCCACCTTCCAGTTCGATGTATTTGCTACGGTCGGGACTCAAGTCAGCACGAAGACGGACAGCATCGTCAATATGGACGGACATATACATTTCCAATCCTCCCAAAGACATGGCAGGAACCTCATCTGCTTTTACCGACGTCGTATCGGTGAACGAGGTAAAGGTAACCAGCCCACTGAGACGGTCTTCCACCGTTAAAGGGGAATCGGTCAACACGTAGGTTACGTTGGTATTGCCCAGCAAATTCATGTTTCCACGCATCGTGAGCCCGTCAAGCGGCCCCTTCACCGTGGCATGCAAGTCGACGAACACCTTTCCATACACCAGACTTTCGCGGGTACGCGGTGCATCCAGCAACGTATAGTTCTCTGCCAGCAGATTGAGGTTGGCAGTAGGACGCTCCATATTCCGGAAATCAACCTTACCGTCAATCGTAAACGGATTCTTGCTGGTGGTATAAATGGCAAACTTATCAAATATCAACTGATTGTCCTTTATCTGTACCGGACGGTTGTCGAACCAGTAACGTGCTCCCGCCTGGCGTGCATAGACAGACACACTGTCCAAAACAATATCACCATGCATTTGAGGCTTGTCCAGCGAACCATAAATATAAAGCCCTCCATCAATATCTCCGGTAAAGGCCACCATTTGGTCAGGGATGAATGCATTGGCCATCTTCAATGGGAAATGCTCGAAACGAGTGGACACTTCCAGAGTATCCTTTCCGTTTTTCTGCGTCAAGATACCGTCGGCGGTCATCACTTCTTCATTATCATATGTAAAATAGGTATTCAGATAGTGCGTATTCTTGTCGCCCGGCAACCAGGTAGCCCCCAGGCCGATGTCTCCAACCGGTTGGCGTTCGTAGGTCAGTTTCTCTACATTGGCTTCGGCGGACACCTGCAGGGAAGTGGCAGTCTGTATATAATTTGCTTCGGCAGAGAACAATCCCGTAAGCCGGGGCATATAAGGAAGTACCTCCGTAAGTTCATCCAAGCGCAATCGGCTCAGTTCTACGTTTATATTCTGCAAGGAAAGGGTATCATTCTTGTCGGATTGCATACGGAAACACAGACCATCGTCGCTGTCCATATCAATATTGGCATAGACGCGCATATTCTTATGCAGATAAATCCAGTTACTATTGTCCGCAAAGTGGAATTTACGGAAAGCGATAATCGGCTCGGCAGGAATAAGGTTCAGCAGCACACCATTACCGCGACCGTGTCCTTCGGTCAACGGACGGGCATTAATACCGAATAGAACACCGGTCTGCCCTTTTCCATTCACATAATCCACAGTCAGTTCCGCATCTTCATTACGGACTTCACCCGTCAGTGTGCTACGGAACACAAACTGCGGGTTCTTAGGACCGTTTATGACACCACCTTGCAACTTCATGCGGGCAGTATCCTGCTTCACTGTAAAAAATATCGTATCGAGCTGCAAGGAGTCCATGCGCAATCCGTGAACAGCTGTACGTCCATTGATGCCGACTTGCGGAGTAAATCCGAAGCTCAGTTTGAAATCATTATAGGAAATACCCTTTGCAGCCAGGAAATAGCTGACGGGATTCTGGTTACCGGCTTCCAGATGCATGCCCGCTGAAGGAAGGACTTGGCGCAAAGCGGCATGGTCCAAACGCCGTTCATCAATCTGCTTTGTCAGGATAGAGACAAATTTATCCGACTGTTCCATCAACTTCTTCAACGTGCTGTGAGCGCGGAAACGCAGATTCAAGTCACCGGCATCAAGCCTCAACTTGAGAGAATCATGACGTGCCTCCGCTCCCATTGTAAAGGCAAACGGGTGTTTCAATGGTCGGGGCACCAAACCCAGCTTATGCAGATTCACCTCTTCCACATTTAAATCCAAAGCGCCATCCAGATAGCTGCGGTCAAGACGCATATCCGCATTTCCCTGCATCTTGAGAAGGACATTATCGCTGGCAAGACGGACGGTAGCAACGGATGACTTGAGTCCGGCATGCACATCCACACCGGAAATGTCCCAATGGCCATACTGTAGTTTTTCCAAGGAGGCATTCAAAGCGGCCACAGTTTTTCGTGATGCCACATCCACCCCTTGTCCCTTAGCGGACATCTTTACCGTAAGAGTATAAATAGAGTCCTTGGGCAGGAAGTGATGCACCTGCAAGTTGTTGATGGCAAGGTCGGCATGGTAGGCTTCCGTAGCAAGATTATAGGCGGCGTCCAAATTCAAGGCGCCTTCCTTCTCCTTCAGTTTCAGGGCGGCAGTGCACTGCGCCCCCTCCATACCGAGACGTGCCGCAAGGTGCATACTGTCCGGCACAATGATGGAGCCATCGGGAGCAATGTCAGCTAGTCCGGTCAGGAAGTTCAAGTTCTGCGTATGCATTTCGAAGTCCATGCTTCCATTACGTTTCACACTGTCGGTCAAGCTCCAGAATTCTCCTCCCCCACTCAACGAAAAGGCTCCGGGCAGCTCAGCCGTAAAACGGGAAATCTGCATCTGCTTCAGGTTTCCTTCCGTACCGGCATGAATCACCAACGGACGGAACGGATAGGCTTCCTTGAAAGCTTCCGGCAAGCCACCGGCAAAAAGCAGTACATCCTGTTTGCCGATACGGGCATTGAAACGGGCTGTCAGACGGCCGGTGGTAGGTATATTTATCAGTTCCCAGTAAGTCTGTGCCGTAAGGTTCATCTCACTATGAGGTGTCAGCAACTTCAAAGAAGGGATACGGATAACGGTAGAGTCGGCAAACAACCGCCCGGTCAGGGAAGTTACACTCAAACCGGAACGCTCATACATGGAAAATTCCCGGATAACGGCATTCATATCTCTGCCGTAGTACATCACAGAATCAATGCCCAGGCGAATGTCGCGAAGAGCAATGTGCGAGGGGTCGAAGCCTATCGCACTCCCCGGGCCGCCGGTATCATAATTGACAGAAGTTCCAGTCAGCAGGAATTTTCTCCAGCCATAGAACTGGTGTTTCAGGTCGGCAGCAGCGTCCGCAATCTCAGCATTTCCTATATGGGCTTTCAGCCCCATGGAGTCCAATGGCATCTGTAAATCGACCGAGACGTTCTTCAACTTCAAGGTATGGAGTGTGACTTTCCAGTTTAACGCAGTGTCAGTAGTGTCCTTGGGAGTCTCAGTGGTATCTGCAAGCATCACCTGCACATGGGTATCGCTCAATTCTATATTATTGAGGATGGCATCTTCTTTTGTAAGGTCTATGCCATGGCTTTCGAAAAAGAAATGCCCCAGTACTCCTTTGATGCACATACCTTCCATTAAATTGGAGGAGTTGACAGCAACTTGTTTCAAGGTAATGTCATCCACCTCCACTTTCCCTTTGAGCAAAGGCCATGCCTGTACCCGTACGTTCAAACTTCCAAGACTCAGCAAGGTATCGGGATGCTGCACATCAACAGCACTGTCGGCAGGCTGTACCACCAATACACCGCGGACCAACAAATTCAAAGGAAAGCGAAGGTCAATCCGCTCCACGGATATGTCCATACCCGTAGCATCTGATGCAATTGCCGTAGCCTGCTTCCGTATCAAATTCTGTACGGGAGGCACATAAAGCAATATCATCAATATTATAAACAGTATAATAGGAGTAAGCAACACCCACAGTGCTGTTCTCAACCATTTTCTTCTCATCGGAACGTCAATCTTTCATCGTATTTAAAAGTCTTACAAAGTAAACAATTTCTTTCGACATTTGGTTCCCGACAGAGAAAAATCACGTATTCTTCTCTGTTCCCCCATTACGGAAAAGCTGTTGCCTGAGTAATGACATCCTCTATCAAAACGAGGGCGGCAAGGGCGTGTTCTTTCAACTCTCCGGTAAAAGGCACTCCATGAGAAGTTTCCAACAGTTTCAGCAATGCAACCAGTTCCGCTGCTCCAATTAAAGTAAAGAGGGGAATCATTTTGTGGGAGACAGCAGCCATCTCGTCCACATCCTCATTCTCCACAGCCTTCTGCAAACGCTCCGCATTGAGGCGGGTTTCAGCCACAAAACTTTCCAGAATGGACTTTGCCGCCTCGGGGTCATCGACCGAAAAAGCAGTGAGCGAAGAGAATTTATACCCCGGGCAAGCCGAAGTTTCCGAAACTTCCGTAACCTCCATCCCTTTGTCCTCCATATTCAATTCATGTAGCAATTCACTGACGGTAAACGGCTTATGCAGGCATCCGGCAAATCCATGCACCGTAAATTCCTCACGCTGCATGTCACTGCGGGCAGTGACAGCAATCACCGGAACAGACTGTGCCTGCGGTATGTTCGAAGCACGAAGCAGTTTCAGTAAATCAAAACCATTAATAACAGGCATCTGCACATCAGTAAGCAGAACATCAAAGGTTGCAGTGCGCAAGGCATCCAGCAGTTCATCCAGTTGTAAACAAGAGACAGAATTTATACCACTCTGCTGAAGCATGGCGGCAGTAAGGGTAAGCTGAATACGGTCATCATCGATAAGGAGGACATTCTTCAGTGAAGAATGAGGAACGGGGAATGAAGAATTGCCATTCGGCGTGGCAGCACATCCCGATTCTTCATCCTTCATTCTCCGTCCTTCACTCCTTACGGGATAGATAGGAATATATATGGTGAAAGTGCTTCCCTTGCCTGGCACACTGTCTACATCAATCGTGCCTTCAAGCAACTGTACCAGCATACGGACAATGGAAAGTCCAAGTCCAAACCCCTCTTTACCCTGAGCACCCGGTAAGCGGGTAAACTCCTGGAAGATACGTTCCCGGTCGGCAGGTTCCATACCTTTACCGGTATCAGCAATGGCAACTACCAGTCGACGGTCCTCGTAACGGGCAGTCATGGTAACACTGCCTTGGTCCGTAAACTTCACGGCATTGGACAGCAAATTGTTGATAATCTGGCGCAGACGCAAGGGGTCGCAAATATAGGTACCGCCCAGCTCCGGGGCAATGTCGCAATGAAGCGCCAGTCCTTTGGCAGCCGTAAGTGGTTCAAAACTGACGTGTATCTCTTCAAGCAGGCGGGAAGGATGAAAGGTGACCCGGTTGATTTCGGCCTTGTTCAAATCAAGACGATGGAAGTCGAGCAAATCAACGACCAGCTTCAGCAGATGTTCCGATGAGGTTTTCATATTGTCCAGATAGAACCGCTGACGCTCATCCACCGTCAGACGGGAAAGCAAGTCGGCATAGCCCATAATAGAACCGAGCGGGGCTTTGAAATCATGGGTAATGGCAAGCATCAGTTTTTCACGGACAGCGAGTAAATCCTCGGCACGACGACGGGCCTCTTCCAACTCACGACGGTAACGGTTGCTTCGGGTTATGTCGCGGCCGATGATAATAAGGAAAAAAACGGAAAGCAATACCGCACCTACGGCAATGCCACTGATAATCTTGGCCGAACGGCGTCGGACCGCCTGTTGATACTCGGCTTCCGTCCGTGCACGCAGCAGAGTTTCCGTCTCGTAATCTTTCAGCAAGCTGTCAATACGAGCGGTCAGCATATGGTCCAAGCGTTGCAGATAGCGTTTACGTCGCTGTATAACAGTGTTTACAGCTTTTTTCTGCTGGGCCACGGCACGCAGTTTCTCATGCAAAGAATCGGCCGGATTATAGGGTTCAATCACCGTATCCGTTGCAAATTCAAGGGAGGTCTTTACCTGGATAGCCGTATCTTTCTTTGGGGGGACAAACACTTCACCCAAACGACGGAAAAACCCCTTCTTCCGAGGGCGTGTCACGACGGTATCCCGATGTGTAATGATACGGTGCTGCACACGCTGCTGGGTCACTACCGAGTCCTGCTGGGCAATTATCTGCTCAATGTCACTGGTGGATACCATGCTGTCATTCGCCTCACTCAGCGTGCGCAGCATTTTTATCGTATTGGTATCCTTCTCGCGTATCAAAGCAAGCACGCTGTCTGTCCATTGTACATCGCGGTCATCAGTAAGAATAAGGTTCTCCATTTCCCGGTGTACGAAAAACAAGGAAAAAAACAATACCGCCAGCAACAAAGTGTAGCCTACGGCAATCTTTACTTTGGAGACATTATTCATACTATCAAATCCTTTCCCTGGTCTGTTTACGGAACCTCAACCACAGCATCACTCCCGCACTGGTCAGTCCGAACGGGAAAGCCATCCAGACTCCCGTCAGCCCCCAACCGAAAACGAAACCGCAAAGGTACCCTACGGGCAAAGATATAATAAAATAGGATATAAATGCAATAATCATCATCGGTTTCACATCCGAGATACCACGCAGGGCATTGGCAAAATTAATCTGCAATCCGTCACCGAACTGGTAAATCAGGAACGGAAAGAAGAGAGCGGCTACCATACCGGACACTTCCATATTATCTGTAAACCATCCTCCGACCTGACCGCGAAGTGCAAAGACAATACTCAACAGCACCACTTCCATGCATAAGATGACGTGAAGGCCAGCATACGCCGAACGGCGCACATTCTGCCCGTCGCCCTGCCCCTTAAAGTTACTGACACGCACAGCAACTGCAGCACCCATGCCATAATACATCATGAAGGTGAACTGAGAGACAGTGAGCATTATCTGATGTGATGCCAGAGCAAGTGTCCCCAGCCACCCCACCATGACAACACTGAGGCTGAAGGAAGCGGTCTCCATTCCCATCTGCATACCGACAGGCCAGCCCAGAGCATTGAGTTTCCTAAACATCGGTGTCGACCATCCCAGCCTCATGAATCCGAGTCTATAACGGATAAAACGGCGACTACGAAGCACAATCACCGCAAAGACCACGACCATCACAATGCGAGAGAACAAGGTACTTACACCCGCGCCAAGCAATCCCATCTCCGGGAAACCCAATTTTCCATTGATCAGAATATAGTTTCCTACGATGTTAAGCGCATTCCCTCCAAGCAGAATCCACATGGCCGTCTTGGTGTCGGTGATGCCATCCGTAAACTGTTTAAAGCCGTTGAACAACATGACAAAAACCAGTGAAGCAAGCAGCACTAGATAATAAGGCTTAATCAGAGGCAGTAATTCTTCGGGCTGCCCCAGCCGTTCCACATTGAAATACAGAACAGCCATGACAAGAG
>OWIM01001021.1_pt1 | contig 12324 bp, 10 predicted proteins | sample 1732751 | NCBI WGS metagenome assembly OWIM01 (sample SAMN05065749, study PRJEB22554) | human gut metagenome | biome: ENVO:2100002; feature: ENVO:00000062; material: ENVO:00002003 | host: Homo sapiens | place: USA
TCATAGCTGACCATGACCTCCGGCCAGTGCACCATGGGGGCAAACACAAAGGTCAGGGTGTGGGTGCCAAGGCTCAGGCTCTCGCCATCCTTCACCACCACGCGGCGCTCCTTTGCCACAGCATCAGCACCAAAGAACTGATCCATATACAGGAAAGTCTTGGCGTTGCCCACCACCTGCATCTCAGGATAGAGTGCCGCCAGCTTTGCAATGTTGGCACCGTGGTCCGGCTCCATGTGGGAGACCACCAGATAATCCGGCTTACGGCCTGCCAGAGCTTCGGTCAGGTTTTCCAGCCACGGCTCGGTAGCGCGGGCATCCACCGTGTCCAGAACGGCGGTCTTTTCGTCCAGAATGACATAGGAATTATAGCTCACGCCGGTGGGCACCGGATACTGGCTCTCGAAGAGGTCGATGGTGGTATCATCCACGCCAACGCCCAAAATGGCTTCACTGATCTTGTTTACGCTCATAATGCTCGGTCTCCTTATTTATATTTTTATGCAGTGCCGCGTTTCTGCGGCGGTTGTTTCTGAGAACAGTTCCTATCATACCACATCGTCAGAAAAATCGCAAGGGATAACGTGGGAATATTCTGCACATCAGAGCTCTTCCCCATTCTCCGGCAGACGTGCCGCCACCGGTTTGCCCGGCTCAGCATCCAGTTCCAGCAGAGCGGCAGCAGCGCTTTCGTCCATGGTCTGCACCGCGCGCAGCTTGCGGCTGATGGCACGGCTGCGCACGCCAATGAGATTATCCAGCTCTTCGTCGGTCTGGCGCAGGCGCTGCTGCATCTTGGAAAGCCCCTGCCCGAACTTGTCAAATTCGGTCTTTACCGCACCCAGCAGCTGCCACACCTCGCCGGAACGCTTCTGGATGGCAAGGGTCTTGAAGCCCATCTGCAGACTGTTGAGCAGCGCCGCCATGGTGCTGGGGCCCGCGATGTTCACCTGATAGTCCCGCTGCAGCACTTCCAGCAGACCGGCGTTCACCACCTCGGCATACAGGCCCTCAAAGGGCAGGAACAGGATGCCGAAGGCCGTGGTATAGGGCGGCTCCACATATTTTTCCCGGATGTCCTTGGCCTCGCTGCGCAGCACCAGTTCCAGTGCGTGGCGGGCGTTTTCCACCGCCTGCGCATCGCCGGATGCCTGCGCGTCCTGCAGATGGGCATAGGTATCGCCGGGGAACTTGGAGTCGATGGGCAGCCACACCGTGCCGCCGTCCGCGCCGGGCATCCGGATGGCGTACTCCACCCGCTGGGTGCTGCCCGGAATGGTGGCCACGTTGGTGTCGTACTGTTCCGGGGCAAGGATCTCTTCCAGAATGGCTCCCAGCTGGATCTCGCCCAGAATACCGCGGGTCTTCACACCGGAAAGCACCTGTTTCAACCCGCCCACATCAGCGGCAAGGTTCTGCATTTCGCCAAGACCCTTGTACACCTGTTCCAGCTGGTCGTTCACCGCCTTGAAACTTTCGGTCACCCGCTTCTGCAACGCATCCTGCAGCTGTTCGTCCACCGTATGGCGGATCTCGTCCAGCTTCTGGGCGTTCTGGGCCTGCAGGGCAGCCATGCCCTCGGCAAGGGTGCGGCGCATCTCTTCCAGCTTGCGGGCGTTGGAGGCTTCCAGCCCCTGCAGGCGCTGCTCCATGGTCTGCTGCTGGGTGCCCTGCCCTGCGGCAAGGGCGGTGCTCATACTCTGCACCGAAGCCTGCAGCGTTTCACTGATGTGGCCCATAGCGGCAAGGTTCTGCTGCGCCATCTCTGCCAGCTTCGCGTCCATCTGGCGGTTCTGCGCTTCCAGCTGCTGACGCAGCCATTCCTTCCGTTCTGCATCGTCCCGGTTTGCGGCAGGCTTTGCCGAGCGGTACAGCAGCAGGGCCATCATCAGGCAGATGGCCACCAGAAGCACCGTGTAAAGAAACGCTAAAAATTCCATAATGTCTCCTATTGCAAAATCCGGGCTGTGCAGCTGCAAAGCCCGGATCTGCGTACTTTATATTATTTTGTCTGTTCTTCCCAGAAGGCAGCGGCTTCGTACAGCCAGCCATCCGCAGCCGTGCCGCGGCCAAGGCCGATGCCATGGGCTGCGTGGTCATATACCACTTCTTTGTAAGGTACGCCATGCGCGGCCAGTGCCTTGCTGAGGGCCGGCCCCTGCAGCGGCCAGCACAGCAGGTTCAAGGTCAGGTCATCCCTGCCATACCAGAAGTACACCGGCGGATAGTCCTCTGTGATCAGGTCGGCAAGGCTGTATTCATAGTAGAACCGGCCGCACACAAAGGGGTCGATGCCCACACGGTAGATCGGTGTGATCTCGGAAAACTGCACGATGGGATACGCCAGGATCACTGCGCCGGGCTTGGGCATGCCATAGTTTTTATAGCCCAGAGCGTCCGATGCAAACAGGCCCGCCAGATGTCCGCCGGAAGAATAGCCGATCAGGGCGTAGCTTTCCGTCTGCACGCCGAACTGCTGTGCGTGGCCGGTGATGTACTTCACCGCCCGTGCAATGTCCTCTATGGGTCCGTTGTTGTCGTTATCCGGGTAGGCGCGGTAGCGCATCACGAACACCGCATAGCCTTTCTGGTGCAGCTGGTAAGCTGTGGAGATGCACTCCTTTAACTCTGCCGTGCGGTTGAAGATGTTGCCGGAGAGCACCAGCGCATACTTTGCATCCGGCGTGCTGGCCGGGTAGTAATAGAACTCCGCATTGTTGCGGGAGCTGTCCTCGGCGATCTCCTGCTCCGAGTAGAGCTTATAGGTGATCTGCACGCCCGCATTGTAATTGCGGATGAGCAGGTTCAGACCATCGGCACAATCCTGTGCCACATGGCTGCTCACATATTTTTCCAGCGTCTGGTCATTGCACCAGTCTTCGGTGCCGGGCAGGTTCTGCTCCTTGGAATAGGTCCAAACGCCTGCGCCAAGGATGCTGGGGTTCGAGCGGATCTCGCCCATGGTGGTCTGCGGCGTGATATCCGGCTCGCCATACTCTGCTGCAAATGCGGGCAGCGCCATCATCAGCAGCAGACAGATACAGGCTGCTGCGGTGCATATCCTGTGTTTCAACTCAACATCTCCTTTTCAGCCGACCTGTTCCTCCCAGAAGGCAACTGCTTCATTCAGCCAGCCCTCCGCATCGGTGCCCTTGCCTGCGGCCACTGCATGGGGAGCATCATCATACACATGGTAGATATGCGTCACATGGTTGCGGGCCAGTGCCTTTTCCAGCACAGGCCCCTGCGCCGACCAGCACATGGTCATAAGGGTCATGTCGTTTTTGCCGTACCAGTGATAGGTAGGCGGATAATCCGGTGTGATGTAATCAGACAATGTCATTTTATAATACCGCTGCTTGCACACGCCGGGGTCCAGCAGGATATTATAGACCGGTTTGAACTCCAGGAAGGTGTTTACCGGGTAGCCCAGCAGCATGGCACCGGGCTTTGGCAGGCCGTAATTTTTGTAGCCCACCGCGTCGGTGCCGAACAGTCCGGCGATCTGCCCGCCTGAGGAATAACTTACAATGGCATAATCCTCCGCCTGCACGCCAAACTGTCCTGCATGTTCCGTGATGTATTGCACCGCGCGGACCACATCCTGCAGCGGCGCATTGTTGGAAGCCTTCATGCCGATGCGGTAGCGCAGCACGAACACCGGGTAGCCCATTTCGTGCAGGTTCCATGCAGTGGAAATGCCCTCGCGGATCTCCGCACTGACCACGATCGCATTACCGCCGATCACCAGCGCATATTTCTGGTTTGCCTGCGCCCCTTCTGCCGGCAGATAATACAGTTCCACACCGTCCCGGCTGGTATCCTGCGCGATCTCCTCCGCCGTATAAAGCGGGAAGGTCACCCGCTGCCCAGCGTTATAGGTGCGGATCAGATAGTTCAGTCCATCCGCCGCATCCTGTGCCGTCCAGTGATTGGAAAGGCAGCTCAGCGGCTGCGCGTCCCAGTACATCCGGTCCAGCACACGGTCCTGATCCAGCGAGTAGGTGTAGATGCCCGCACCCACAACGCTGGGGTTGGAGCGGATCTCTGCCATTTTGGTGCGCGGTGTGATGTTGGCCTGACCAAGCTCCTCCGCAAACGCCGGCTGTGCCAGCAGGATCATCAGGCCAATACCAAACATCACCGTGCGCAATCGATTTCTCACAGCAATCCCCCGTTTATCTCTTTATTTGCACTGTTTTTCCCAGAATGCCGTTGCCTGCCGGATCCAGCCGTCCGCATCGGTGTGGCGGCCCGGGCCAATGGCGTGGGGTGCGTTCTCGTACACATGGCACTCATAAACAGCCCCGCTCTCCCGGAGCTTGCGCTCCAGCAGCGGCCCCTGCTGGGAGTAGCACATGCGCTGCATATAAAGATCATTTTTGCCGTAGAAGAAATAGGTAGGGGTAAAGTTTTCGTTCACCACATCCGAAATATCGGTCCAGTAGTAACGCCAGCCAAGCACCAGCGGGTCAATGGCCAGCTGATATAGCGGCTTCACCTCAAAGAAATCGTTGATGGGGTAACCCAGCAGCAGCGCTGCAGGCTGTGGGAGGCCAAATGCCTTATAGCCGAACTTTTCGTTGTCTGAGCCGATCAGGCCCACGATGTGTCCGCCGGAAGAAAAGCCCATCAGCGCATAGTTTTCGCGCTGAACGCCAAACTGATCTGCATTTTCGGTCAGGTACTTTACGGCATTGGCAATATCGTACAGTGGCGCATTGTCGGATGCATTCAGGAAAGAGCGGTACCGCAGCACAAAAGCCGCATAGCCCAGCTCGTGCAGCTGGTTGGCAATGGATGCACCCTCGTTCAGCTCTGCGGTGGTGTTGCCGCCGTTGCCGGGCACCACGATGGCGTACTTTGCGTTGGCTGTTTTAGCCGGGAAATAATACAACTGCACCATGCCCAGAGAAGGATTTTCCGCAATTTCTTCCGGGGTATACACCTGCCATGTGATCTGTACGCCCCTGTTGTAGTTTTCGATCACAAGGTTCATGCCTTCGGCGGCATCCTCGGCAGCCGCGTAGCTTACATAGCCCTCAATGGGCGTATCATCGTACTGCGTGCTGCCCTCGATCCATTCGTTGCAGTAGGTATAGTAGCCGGAGCCTTTGATGCTGGGGTTCTCCCGCAGCTCTTTCATGGTCGTCTCTGTTGTGATGTTCGGCTCGCCGTACTCTGCAGCAAATGCCGAAAGCGATACGCACGCCAGCATTCCCAGCGCGCACACCATCGTTCTGATCCACTTCATTTTGGGACATCCTCCATTCTGCAGCGGCGTATCCTGCCGTGCTTTTCTTTGTTATGATTTATTGTATCACAAACCTTCCGCTTGTCAAAGAAATTTCTGTGCAGTACGGCGCTTGTACCGCACCGCAAATTCTGCTATACTGGAGCCGGATATTTTTGAGAGTTGAGGGCGCGGAAAGCTATGCACTTTCCGCCGGGATCGAAATATGAGCAAAATCGAGATCCGGCCCATGGAGCCGGAAGACTGGAGCGCTGTTTCCAGAATTTATTTGGAGGGCATTGCTACAGAACATGCCACTTTTCAGACCACCTGTCCGCCGTATTCTGCGTGGGATGCTTCCCACGCAAAAGAATGCCGACTGGTACTGCTGGCCGACGGCGTGATTGCCGGGTGGACGGCGTTGCGCCGGGTGGACCCGCGCTGGTGCTACCGCGGCGTTGCCGAGGTGAGTATTTACGTGGGTGAGCAGTTCCGGGGCCATGGCCTTGGCTATCACCTGCTGACCGAGCTGTGCCATCAGGCAGAAAAGGCCGGCTACTGGACACTGCAGTCCACCGTGCTGCAGGACAACGCTGCCAGCCGCGCCCTGCACACAAAATGCGGCTTTCGCTTAGTGGGCCGCCGGGAACGCATTGCCCGCGACTGTCACGGCCGCTGGCTGGACACATTCTTAATGGAATACCGCGCTGCCGCCAATGAACCGGAAGGCTATAAAAAGCTGTAAGATACAAAAGAACTCCGCGCCCTGTGAGGTGCGGAGTTCTTTTTTGTCCATTGATAAAATGATAAAGGTAAAAACAGGCTTACCACTCTTCGCCGTCGATGTCCACGCTGCCGTCCACCACGGCACCGGCGCGGGAACGCTGGAACATGCTTTCCACCACGGCGCAGTACTTATCGGCCAGACAGACGATGACTGCTTCGCGGCAGGTGGGCACATGACGGAAGGTCAGCGGCCACATGTGGCTTGCAATGATGCTCTGTTCCTTTCTGGTAATGCTGAACACCCGCTTTGCATTGACGCAGGCATAACCCGGATGGGAGAAGCCGTGCATCTCAAACAGGCGGCGCAGGCCGTGAAAGGTACCGGTGGTGTGCCAGTCGTACAGATAAAAATCATGCAGCAGGGCACCCACTGCCAGCGAGGTCTCATCAGCGTGCAGATGCAGACGGCGGTTGAGCCAGAAGCTCACCAGCGCCACATTCTTGCAATGCTGGTAGGTGGTGACAGAACCGTGCTGGATGTACTCCCGCATCCGCTGCACATCCGGGTGATGATCGTATTTTTCAACGATGGCATAAAGCTGTTCGCGCTCGATCTCAGAAAGCTGCATGCTGCAAAATTTCCTTTCGCTTTAAGGTGATGTTTTCAGGAGCGGAGCTGGACCGGATTGGAATTGCCGAAGTTCTCTGCACTGGAAGGGTTCTCCCGCTTGAGAGAAAGATCCACCAGATACTGCTTGCCGTCGCCCAGTTCTTCCAGCTGGGCCAGTTTTGCCTTTGCGGCGGCTTCGTCTGGGTACCACTGGATCAGGAAGAAATTTTCTTCCTCTACACCGTAGTACAGCCACTGGCCGTCGGCACGCAGCCAGTCGTCCAGATGATCCACTTCTTCGCCGTCCGGCAGTCCAAGGCCTTCTTCGGCATAAAGGTTTTCCGGTTCCACCTGCAGCATTTCGATCACCTGAATGGAGCTTTGCAGGTATTCGTCCTGCGAAACTGTCTTGTCCGAAAGCTCCCATCCGGTGAGAAAAGCCTGCATCATCAGGTCGCGCACAGAGATGCGCGGCAGGGTCGGGTCCATAACCATAGGTATTTCCTTCTTCCTTTAGTTTGTCCCTGCTGACCAGTATACGTCAAAGGCTTATGCAAGTCAACAGTTTAATTGTGAATTTTTTGTAGGTTCGTTCAAATATATCCAGACTTAACAGACGGAAAAGGCAAAAGTGTCTCCCAGCCATTCCACTGCCAGTTCCACCCAGTGATGCCGGTGGCGGCTGGGCTGGTCCACCTCTGCTGTGCTGATGCTGGTACCGTGCACCCCCTTTTCAAACAGATGCGCCTCGCATGGCACACCCGCCCGGTGCAGAGCGTTCACCAGCATCAGGGTGTTCTCCACCGGAACGGTGGCATCCTCCATGGTGGTCCATACGAACACCGGCGGCGTCTGCGGCGTGATCTTATCCTCCAGCCCGAACACCTGCTGTGCCGCCGGGTCGGCGCTGCCCGCCAGCTGCACAAAGCTGCCGCGGTGGGCATACTGCCCTGCCGTGACCACCGGATAGCCCAGAATGACCGCATTGGGCCGGGGCTGGGCCGCTTCGCCGGGAATGTCCAGCACAGCACCGGAAAGGGCCAGGTGGCCGCCCGCTGAAAAGCCGCACACGGCAATTTTTTCCGACAGGATATGCCACTGGGCCGCGTGCTGCCGCACAAGACCAATAGCCTCGGCCAGCTGGCGCAGCGGCATGTAGTCCTTTGCCTTTTCGCAGATGACGTAGTCCAGCACAGCGGTGTGGTACCCCGCCGCCGCAAACTGCAGCGCCACCGGGTCGCCCTCACGGGCACTCACATGGGTATAGCCGCCGCCGGGCACCACCAGCACCAATGGCCGGTCAAGCACATTCGGCATCCGCTCACAGCAATCACGCAGATAAACGGTCAGTGTCCCACCACCGGCCAGTTCCAGCTGTTTCAGCTGCATGATATTTCCTCCTTTTACAGCATCCTTTGCGGTTCATTATAGCACAAAACGAACCATTTTTTAAACTTTTTATGAAAGCCCTTGATTTTTGCTTTTTGTCGGTGTATATTAGCACTCGAAAGTTACGAGTGCTAAACACTCAAAAGCAATATCCTATTCCGAGTGCTTGGTGCCGAATACAGATAAAAAGAGGTTTTGCATTATGGCTAAGAAAGAATTTCAGGCTGAAAGCAAAAAGCTGATGGATATGATGATCAACTCCATCTACACCAATAAGGAAATTTTCCTGCGCGAGCTGGTCTCCAACGCATCGGATGCCATCGATAAGCTCTATTATAAGAGCCTGACCGATCCTTCTGTGGGCATGAACAAGGGCGATTTCCGCATCCTCATCACCCGCGATCAGGAGAACCGCATCCTGACCATTGAAGATAACGGCATCGGCATGACCAAAGAGGAACTTGAGCAGAATCTGGGCACCATTGCTCACTCCGGTTCTCTGGATTTCAAGAAGGACAACAAGGACGAGAACATCGATATCATCGGCCAGTTTGGTGTCGGCTTCTACTCTTCCTTCATGGTAGCCGATAAAGTCACCGTCATTTCCAAGGCTTATGGCTCGGATGAAGCATGGCAGTGGGAGTCCTCCGGTGTGGACGGCTACGAAATGACCCCCGCCCAGAAGGACACCGCAGGCACCCAGATCATCCTGCACATCAAGCCGGATACTGAGACGGACCACTACGACAACTTCCTCGATGAGTACGGCATCGTGGCCATCGTGAAGAAGTACAGCGACTATGTGCGCTATCCCATCCAGATGGAGCGCCAGCACGAGCGCCAGAAGCCGGAACCCGATCCCAAGCCGGAGGACTATAAGCCCGAATGGGAGACTTACACCGAGCTGGAAACTCTGAACAGCATGGTGCCCATCTGGAAAAAGCAGAAGAGCGAAGTGACCGACGAGGAGTACGCGAACTTCTATAAGGAAAAGTTTGGCGATTATACCGACCCCGCCCGCGTCATCGTCAGCCGCACCGAGGGCACTGCAAATTATAATGCCCTGCTGTTCGTGCCCAGCCACCGTCCCTACGACTTCTACACCAAGGATTATGAAAAGGGTCTGGCCCTGTACGCATCCGGCGTGCTCATTATGGAGAAGTGCGCCGATCTGCTGCCCGATTACTTCAGCTTCGTCAAGGGCATTGTGGACAGTCAGGATCTGAGCCTGAACATCAGCCGCGAGATGCTGCAGAAGGACAACCAGCTCAAGCTGATCCACAACGCTCTGGAAAAGAAGATCAAGAACGAGCTGCACGCCATGCTGGCCAATGACCGCGAGAAGTACGAGGAATTCTGGAAAGAGTTCGGCCGTCAGATCAAGTTCGGTGCTTACTCCGACTACGGCATGCACGCCGAGCTGCTGCGCGACCTGCTGCTGTTCTGGTCTGCCAAGGAGCAGAAGATGGTCACTCTGCAGGAGTATGTGGACAAGATGCCCGCTGAGCAGAAGTATATCTACTTTGCTGCCGGTGATTCTACCGACCGTCTGGCAAAGCTGCCCGCCGCTGAGCTGGTCATGGATAAGGGCTATGACGTCCTGCTGCTGACCGAGGATGTGGATGAGTTCTGCCTGCAGATCCTGCGCACCTATCCCCGCAAGGATGCCGAAGGCAAGGACGGCACCGTGGAGTTCAAGAATGTCAACAGCGGTGATCTGGGCCTTGAGACCGAGGAAGAGAAGAAGGCCGCCGAGGACGCTACCGCTGAGAACAAGAGCCTGTTCGATGCCATGAAGGACGCACTGGACGGCAAGGTGAAAGAGGTCAAGGTCTCTACCCGCCTGAAGGATCACCCTGTGTGCCTGAGTGCTGACGGTCCGCTGTCCATTGAGATGGAAAAAGTGCTGTCCAAGCAGCCCGGCAGCGAAGGCGTAAAGAGCGATAAGGTTCTGGAACTGAATGTCAACCACCCCGTGTTTGCCGTGCTCAAGGCCGCACAGGAGGCCGGTGACACCGACAAGCTCAAGAAGTACAGTGCTCTGCTGTACGCACAGGCTCAGCTGATCGAAGGTCTGCCGGTGGATGATCCCGCCGCCTACGCCGAGGCCGTCTGCAGCCTGATGAAGTAACTTTTTCCGGCAGGCAGCAGACTTACTCCCTTGCTGCTTCCACGCACATCAATATTTCCCCCTTAACAAAAAGGCCGTGCTCCGCTATAATAGAGTGGAACGCGGTCTTTTTCTGTTCTTTTGCCGGACAGTCAGGATAAATTGAGAGGTTTTTGCTCATGCAGCCCAAAAAACATTATTTTGCCCACATCCCCACCATTGCCATCTTTATTGTGTTTGCCATGTCGGCACCGTTGGGCGTGCTGCTGTTCATCTTAAAAAGCATCGATAAAAACGCCGAAAAAGAGGAAAAGGCTGCTGCGCAGGCGCAGGCAGACTATCGTTCCGACCTCGGCCCCGCACCTGCGCAGACGGCCCCCCGGCAGGAAAACGAGCCAGCCTACGGCCACGATGTTCCCACCAAAGAGCAGAAGGACGCTAAGGAGCGTCATAAATTCCTTACCACCCTGTGCACCATCGGCGGTGCCGTCTTTCTGTTCGCGGGCTTCAGCACCCTGTTCATGGATGGTGCTGCCAGCATGATGGAAGCCTTTACCGCCATTGCCCAGATGCTGGGCGGCGGCGCTGCTCTGCTGACCGGCCTGCGCATGGATCGTACCCGCAAGCTGGAACGCCTGTTGGACAAGATCGCAGGCGACCGCGACAATATTCCGCTGGACGAGCTGTTTGCTGCCGCGGGCATCGATGCCGCAAAGGGCCGCACCGTGGTGGAAAGTGCTATTTCCCACGGTTACTTCGGTGCAGATGCTTACATTGATAACCGCACCAATACTCTGGTAGTGCGCGGCGCGGCTCCCCAGCCGCCCCGGAAACCGAAGCCTGCGCCCGCCCCAGAACCTGCACCAGCGGACCAATATACCGCAATTCTGCAGCAGCTGCGGCAGGTCAACGATGCCATCCCGGACCCCGTGATGACCATCAAGATCAGCCGTCTGGAAGCGGTCAGTGCCCGCATCTTTGAGCTGGCAAAGCAGGACCCCGGCAAAAAGGCTCAGCTGCAGAAATTCATGGACTACTATCTGCCCACCGCCCTCAAGCTGCTGAACACCTACGCCAGCCTTCCTGCGCAGGATGTGCAGGGGGAAAACATCGCCGATGCCAAAAAGAACATCGAGCGCAGCATGGACCTGCTGGTGACCGCCTTTGAAAATCAGCTGGACAAGCTGTTCCAGTCCGACGCACTGGACGTTTCGGCAGATGTGGCCGCACTGGAAGGGATGCTGAACATGGACGGCCTGACCGGAAACGAGTTTACAAAATAATATTTTGGGAAACAGGGAAAAGGCCCATGAGCTTTTTCCCTGTTTTTTCAAAGCGCAAATCTCCATGTTGTGCAGGCCTCGTCCGTCCCACGCAAAGCCGTGGATTTGCAGGCATTTTTGCCAATGGTTTTTCCGTTTTATATCTAATTTTATTTCAACCGTCAAATTCCACTCTGTGCGCCAATTTCAGTCTTTTTGCAACTTTTCATCCAAATGCAACAATAACACATGGTTTTTTCTGTCCGGATTTTATATGATAAGGACAGAAGTGTGCAGAGCATCCTGTATGCGGCCCTGCACTGCAGTTCCAACCCGCTCAAAAGGAGGATTATCCTATGATGAAATCTGTTTCCGCATGGAAGCAGGAGCTTTCCAGCGGCGCTCACGCTGCCCGGCTGGCAGTACTTTACTGCTGTGCGCCCGACGAAACTCCTGCACAGGCTGCCCGCTACGAAGCTGTTCTGAATGGTCTGGATGCCACCTTTGGCCCCCATGCTGAAGCTGGTCTTTACAGTGCCCCCGGCCGCACCGAGATCGGCGGCAACCACACCGACCACCAGCATGGCCGCGTGCTGGCCGGCAGCGTGAATATTGATATGATCGCTGCCGCTGCGCCCAACACCCTGAACCAGCTGCGCGTGCAGAGCGAAGGCTACGACCTGTGTGTGATCGGCCTTGATGACCTTGCTGCCCGCAAGGAAGAGGAAAACACTACCCTCTCTCTGCTGCGCGGCGAATGCGAAGCCTTCCGTCAGCGCGGCGCAAAGCTGGCCGGTCTGGATGTGTACATTTCCTCCAACGTGCCCAAGGGCAGCGGCGTTTCTTCCTCCGCCGCCTTTGAAGTGCTGATCGGCGTGATCCTGAATGACTGCTTCATGACCGATAAAGTCTCCCCCATCGAGATTGCGCAGATCGGCCAGTGGGCAGAGAACGTCTACTTTGGCAAGCCCTGCGGCCTGATGGATCAGATGGC
>OWIM01001025.1_pt1 | contig 12299 bp, 9 predicted proteins | sample 1732751 | NCBI WGS metagenome assembly OWIM01 (sample SAMN05065749, study PRJEB22554) | human gut metagenome | biome: ENVO:2100002; feature: ENVO:00000062; material: ENVO:00002003 | host: Homo sapiens | place: USA
TGTATCGCATGCTCCGGGAGTTCGTGGATTTTGCCAATGTATTTAACTAACTTTCCATTTATTTCAGCTTCCAGATATCTCTGTTGTACTCTGCAATAGTTCTGTCGGAGGAGAAGAATCCGGCCTTGGCGATGTTCACTAACATCATCTTCTTCCACTTCTGCTGATCCTCGTAATCAGCAAATGCCTGATCCTTTACCTTGATGTAGTCCTCTAAGTCAAGCAGGGTCATGAACCAGTCTTTGTTCAGCAGCTCGTTGTACAGACGCTCCAGGTTCTCCTTTTTGCCGACCTTGAGCACTTCTTTGCTGACGATGAAATCTACAGCCTCTTTGATCACAGGGCTCTTCTTGTAGTAGTCCTTAGAGACATAATCTGCCTTCTCGTAATGCTTGATCACAGTGTCACTATCCTTACCGAAGATGTAGATATTGTCATCGCCTACCAACTCATGGATCTCTACGTTTGCACCGTCACTGGTACCCAGTGTTACAGCACCGTTTAACATGAACTTCATGTTACCGGTTCCGGATGCCTCCTTGGATGCCAGGGAGATCTGCTCGGAGATATCGCAGGCAGGGATCAGCTTCTCAGCATAGCTTACGTTATAGTTCTCTACCATAACAAGCTTCATGTAAGGGCTGACTTCAGGATCGTTATTGATAATGTCGGACATTACCAGCAGAAGATGGATGATATCCTGAGCAATCACATACGCAGGCGCAGCCTTTGCACCGAAGATAAAGGTCAGTGGAGTAGAAGGTTTCCTGCCGCCCTTGATCTCCAAATATTTGTGAATGATATACAGTGCATTCATCTGCTGACGCTTATACTCATGCAGACGCTTTACCTGAATATCGAAGATGGAATCGGGATTCAGCTCCACGCCCTCCTTCTCCTTGATATAGGATACCAGTTCTGCCTTCTTGGTCTTCTTGATGTCGTAGATGGCATCCAGTACAGCCTGATCGTCCTTGTGCTCTAACAGCTTCTGTAATTCCTCGGCATCCTTCTTGTAGCCGTCGCCGATGGTCTGGGTCAGGAACGCAGCCAGCTCATGGTTGCAGGACAGCAGCCATCTGCGGAAGGTAATACCGTTGGTCTTGTTGTTGAACTTCTCGGGATAGATCTTGTAAAAATGATTGAGTTCGCTCTGCTTCAGGATCTCGGTATGGATCGCTGCCACGCCGTTGACACTATAGCCATAGTGGATGTCGATATGTGCCATGTGCACTCTCTTGTCCTTGTCAATGATCTGAACTTTTTCGTCCTTATATTTCTTTGCCACACGGTCACTCAGCTCCTTGATGATGGGCACCAGCTGAGGCACTACTTCCTCGATATAAGCCAGAGGCCATTTCTCCAGAGCTTCTGCCAGAATGGTGTGGTTCGTATAAGCACAAGTGTGGCTTACTACGTCGATAGCTTCATCCATAGTGAAACCTTCCTCTGTGGTGAGAATGCGGATCAGCTCGGGGATAACCATGGTAGGATGGGTATCGTTGATCTGGATCGCTACATGCTCAGGCAGAGTATGCAGATCATAACCCTTTTCCTTTACTTCCTTCAGGATCAGCTGGGCACCGTTGCATACCATGAAGTATTCCTGATAGATACGCAGCAGATTACCTGCCTCATCGGAATCATCGGGATACAAGAACAGGGTCAGGTTCTTCTCAATGGCTTCCTTATCAAAAGTGATGCCCTTCTTTACCAGGCTCTCATCTACGGTCTCTACATCAAATAAATGCAGCTTGTTCAGTCCATTCTCATAACCTACGACATCAATATCATAAAGTACGGAAGTCACCTTGCGGTCACCGAAAGATACTTCGAATTTTGTGCCGGTATTGTTCAGCCAGGAATCCTTCTGGATCCAGTCATTCTTCTCGGCATTCTGCAGGTGATCCTTGAATACCTGCTTGAACAATCCGAAGTGGTAATTCAGACCGATACCGTCCCCGGGAAGTCCCAGGGTAGCAATGGAATCCAGGAAGCAGGCTGCCAGTCTGCCTAAGCCCCCGTTACCCAGAGAAGGTTCAGGTTCTGCCTCTTCGATGTCTGCGATGGTTTTGCCGTTTTTCTTCAGGATATCGCTCAGCTCCTCATAGATGCCTAAATTGATCAGATTGTTGGATAACAGCTTACCGATCAGGAACTCCATGGAAATATAATATACCTTCTTGTCTCCTGTAATGGCGGGAGTCTCTGCCATCTTCTCTTTGGTCAGCTGCAATACTCCGGTGTACAGCTGTGCATCGGTGCAGGCACCGATATTCTTGCCATATAATTTGCCGGTGATCTCATTTAAAGTCTGCTCTAAATTCATTTCAAACTCCATTCTGCACGATAGTTTTATTTTTGCCAAAATGAATGTACCGTGCCACACTCATTTTTTCATATTCTTTTTCTTTGTCTGGGTACTATACTTATTTTTGGTATCCCATCCCCTTGTCTCAGCTGCGCCTTGGGTATTTCCTATCCTTTTCGGCCTCCATACCCTTTTTCCCGCTGCGCCCCGGGTATTTCCTGCACTTTTCGGCCTCTATACCCTTTTTCCCGCTGCGCCTTGGGTATTTCCTATCCTTTTTGGCCTCCATACCTTTTCTGCTGCTGCGCCTTGGGTATTTCCTGCACTTTCCGACTTTTCATACCCTCGCAATACTGAGATTTTGTGTATGTTGTTCTCTTACAATACACAGGATAGCATAGGAAAACGTTTTCCGCAACCTTTTCTTTAATTTTCCTGATTTTTTGTGCAAAATAGCTTAACAGATAATGTCCTTATAGTACATTTTCACGATACTGTGGGGCATGATTACCTGATGCCCTTCCCCGCCGTTCATCAGCTGGTGTACCTCTTCCACGGCTCTGCTGGAGATGCTGTAGAAGTCCTGCCTTATGGTATTCATCTGCTTGCCGACATATCCCATCAGGGTGATACCATCGAAGCCGCACACCGGACGGAAAATATCCATATCGATCAATGCATTCATGGCACCTATGGCCATCAGATCGGAAGCGCAGACCACCACATCCTTATTCTTCGCATATTTCAATGCCACGTTTCTTGCCGTCAGCTCACTGAAGTCTCCCTGTCTGACCATCATGGTCAGATCCAGATCCTTCACCAGACGCTTCATCCCCTTCAATCTCTGATCCGTGACATAACCGTCTCTTCTGCCCGCAATGTAAAGCACTCGTTTACAGTTGTCATCCAGCACGGTCTTCTTCGCCACATCATACTGGGCCTGTTCCTGATCAATGCTGATGGATGTAGTCCTGGAATTGACAATCGGCGCATCCACTACCACACAGGCAAACTGTTTCTCCCGGATCAGCTTCTGCAGCACCTTGTCCTCCTTAGACATGCCATAGATCACCACGCCGGAAATACTCTGGGACAGAAAAGATCTTGTGATCTCTTCCGCCGTCATCCCCGCGATCATGGACGGAAAGATTGTCACAACTTCCACGTTCAGTTCCTTGGCCTTATCCAGTGCCCCTACCAGATACTGCATGAAGATCTGGTCAATGGCCTGGGTCTGTCTATTGGGATCCAGCACCAGCGCGATTCTTCCAAACTGCTTGGAGGAAAGCGCCGCAGCAATGGAATTCGGAATATAATTCAACTCCTTGATGGCGTCCTGTACCTTTTTCTTCGTCTCTTCACTGACATTAGGATAGCCATTTAAGACCTTGGATACTGTGGAAATAGCCACTCCGGCATGTTTTGCAACTTCTTTGATCGATACCATAAATCCCCCGTTCCGTCCGCAGCTCCCTGCGGTCGTCATTCTCGGTTACCATACAATTACGGTTTGTTTCATTTGACGTTTACCTATATATTCTCTATACTATAATTTAACGACAAATTCGTCAATGTACAGCATTTACGAAATATAGTGTGATTTTTTGGAAAAGGTTTTCCAAAGCATAATACCTCGGACAACGCAAGCATCAGAAAGGCTACAGATACCATGGCAGTAATCAAAAGTGTGGAAGAAAAATATATGAAGGAAGCTCTGAAGCAGGCGAAAAAAGCCTATGCCCTGGGGGAGGTCCCCATCGGCTGTGTCATTGTACATGAAGGTAAGATCATCGGTCGTGGTTACAACCGGAGAAATACAGACAAGAATACATTGGCGCACGCAGAGATCACAGCAATCAACAAAGCCAGCAAAGTGATCGGCGACTGGCGTCTGGAAGAATGCACGCTCTATGTGACCCTGGAACCCTGCCAGATGTGCGCCGGTGCCATTGTGCAGGCCCGTATCCCTGAAGTAGTGATGGGCTGCATGAATCCCAAGGCGGGATGTGCAGGTTCGATCCTAAATATACTGGAAATGCCCCAGTTTAACCATCAGGTGAAGGTTACCCGGGGCATTCTGGAAACGGAATGCAGCCAGATGCTGAAGACTTTTTTTGAAGAGCTCCGCATCCGGAACAAACAGGAGAAAGCTGCCAGAAAGGCATCAGGCGATCTCTCGTAAGCTTTCTTCCTGTGTCTGGTTCTGTTCGGTTGTTTTTCTTCTATGCTTCGGTAATCGGGAAATCGCTCTTCCCGTTTCATAAAGTCCCATCGGCACAAAGAGGATCAAAAATACATAGTACGGAAATACATATCTGCTCTGCGCTTCCCAGATGATACTGAACAGGAAGCCACCTACTATGCCAATCAACGGCAGCCACAATGCTGTCGGAATTTCTTTTTTTTGCCACCATCTTCCGCACAAAGCAATTCCAAGTACAAGTCCTGCCAAGTATACGATACTCTGGTAATAATTGGCCAGCTTCCATACGGTTTCATGTATGTTCCCATAGTACAGACTGGTAATCCCGGAGGACAGCGGTTCTCCATCCGTATCAAACGACTCTGTTGCCTTGAGGCTGGAAAACAGCGGTTCGATCCATTGATCTTCCAGTTTTCTCTTAAAGAAATCTCTGGCCATAGCCGGATTCTCCCGGAACTCCCGCAATCGTTCTCGAATATATTCCTTTCCTTCCTGTGCGGCAGGCTCCTGTTGAAAATCATGTTCTGCAAACGTGGTTTGCTGATAGCGATTGTACACCCCGGCCATGCCATCCGTCTCCTGTAATCCCATCGCAATCCAGAGAATGCTCGGAATGCCAATGTCACTGGGATATCCGGAACGGTATTCATACATTACATCTACCGCTTTCACCGTCAGTGCTGCCGTCAGAAGAATTGCAAACCCTGCCAGCAGATATTGTCCCTTCTTTTTCTTCAGGCAGACCAGAACTGCATAAATTCCCACTCCAATGAGTATGATCCATGTATTTTTCCGGGCAAGCACAGCAATCCCTGCCACACATGCCGCCAACGCAATATACCTCTTCTTCTCATAATGTTCATAAGCAGACACCGCCCAGAACATTACCATTCCAAAGCTGATACTGAGCACGTCCCCGTAAATATACGGTAAATACAGCAAAAAAGGAATACAGCCCAACATCATAATACAATATACGATTCTAAATATGGCTCTGTCTGTATTCAGTTTCAGGAAACCGTATCCTGCCAGAATCGCCAGTACCCACCATATTACATGCAGGATTTTTGCCGGAGTATAATTGAAATTTCCAAACAGGGCAAACAATATCTCATACAATATTCCCAGCCCTTTTTGCTGTTGATACATCCCGACATAGCCTCCGGAGCACAACATAATGAAGTTGCCATCCCGGCAATATGCTGCAAATGCCGTGGCGCTGATCTGATCTCCTACCGGATAATAGGGATTGTTGAGAACGTAGATACTTCCCAGCAGAAACGCAGTAACACTGGTTGCCAACAATGTATAGATGCAGATTTTTTCCTGTTTTTCCTGATTTTGAGCATTCAGCCATTTATCTCCCTCATAAACAAGGACAGATGTCAGCAGGAAAATAACAAAATGTTTCCAGGTACTGTCTTTTATCAGGAGATTTCTGATGCTGTAATCCACCGTTCCGTAATAAGAATACCGACAGGACCAGTAACTCAGGACCAAAAGAATGGGAATCAGACAGACAAGAAATATTCCCAACAGAATACGGTATATTTTTTCCATTAATGTTCCCTCATTTTTATCTTATAGTTCCACATAATTTCTGTCACCGACATATACTGCCAGCTTTTCATTCTCATATTCCAGTATCGGTGCTTCCCCTTCCGGAAATTGCTGTTCAAAGGCTTCACGCATTTCTGTCCGTACGACGTAAGCGGTCCGCATTTCCGTGGGCAGCGTCGGGGGATACCATTTCGTACTGGTGAGCCACCAGTATCCGGAAAGACTGGCCATGGTATAGGAATGTCCCATCGTCACCCGGCCGTCCGTGATCAGACAGATCCGTTCGGCATCCCAGAATTCTGCATATCCGTAGTCGATTCCCGCTTCTGTCAGATAATCCGCCACTTCCTGATATTCCTTCAGGTTATCCTGTGTGGTGGCCGCTTCACAGTAGGTGTATTTCAGATTCAGCACCGCGAACAGCGCTACGGCCGTTAAGATCAGACCAGCGAACACCGGCTGTCCTTCCGACATATGATCCACCATCACCGCTACCAGAACAGCTGCTGCGAACCATGCCATGAAAAAGTAATAATGGGCCGCCTCCGCGCTGGTGATCCCGATGATAAATGCTGTGACTCCCACAGAAGCAAGGAGAATTGTCAGTGCATCTTTTTGTCTGTCTGTGCTCTCTGTATTTTTCCGGAACACATACCAGAGTCCATACCCCAACAGGATCAGGAACACCCAGACAAGAAGCTGCATCAGAGAAGCAAAGCTCCCTACCTTTGCATTTCCCACCAGTCCGAAGTTCTCCAACAGGGCTGCCGGAACCCCAAGAAGCAGTTTCTCTACTGCCTCTCCCGGCTGCAGCAGATAGACTGCATAATCTCCTCTGCCGCCGTACAGACAGGATACCAGAAAAGCAAGTACAAGACTTCCCACATAGGCTGTGGCAAGATAACGTCCACCGGGCAGCTTCTGCCGGAGATGTCCGGATTCCATGAATAAAGCGATCACTTCCACTACAAGCAGTGGCAGGATGATGACCTGCAGACATCTCTGTCCTCCACAGTTCAGCAAAACTGCGGCAACAAACAATACCAGCCACTCCAGAAAGGTCTTCCGGGTCATCTGCCGGTTTTCTTTTAATTTCAGGTAAAACAGGATATTAAAAAACAGAAAAATGCCATGAAACACATAATACTCTGCAAATAGGAATAAAAGCAGCGCTACAAAAGGAACCATCTGCCCCTCATTGCGAAAACCGTTGATTGGCAGCGCACACAATACCAGCAATGCCGTAATTGATGCCGGTCTGCTCAAAGATAATTTTCTCAGAAAAAAATAAAATATCCCCAGCAAAATCGCACCCAATAGAACGCAGGTAATCCCCGCCGCCGTCTGCATACTGCCGGTGATACCGTAAAATACGGCTGCAACCGTAGGCATTCCAATGATCCGTCTTTCCGTGCTGGAGATCCAGTCGTTGGGTGTAATATCCTTCTCCACCCAGATCTCCCGGGCCAGCAAAGCCTCTGCTGCAATATCCGAATCCACATGTTGTGCATATTTACACAGGTTCAGGTAGCAAAATACTCCCAGATATATCAGTAAAAGTGCACCTATTATCCATCCCAGCAGGGATATACTTTTTCGCTCGTTTCTCATGGATCCTTCTCCGTAGGCAACTATCTTTCGACAAAATTACATATTATTTTGATTATAACACTCTTCCCTGTTTCCTTCAAGGCAAAGAGGCTTGACAAAAACCGGGGAACAGGATACACTAAAAAGGCCGTACATGTCCGGTATCATGGGAATAGTGATGAAACTCGGTCTTACGCAATGGGAATCTACGAACCGTGTCAGGTTGGGAACAAAGCAGCACTAAGTAGAACCTTCCATGTGCCGTGAGGAAACTGGGTGGAGCTGTTATCCTGGTCCGGCATGTGCGGTTTTGATATTTAAAGTGTTCTGTGAATTCATGGATAAGTCAGTTAAGAGGTTATAGATTGTGTCAGGCGATATGTCATCCCCTTTTTCGGTTTCCAACAGCATAGCATCCGTTTCCGGCGACCTGCCTCCCCAAGATGCCGCATGGTTCCGGAAAATCATGTCCGACTGCATCCTGTGTCCCAGGGCCTGTCATGCCGATCGCCTGGATGGTGGCATGGGATATTGTGGCCAGACGGCAGATATTATGGCTGCCAGAGCCTCTCTGCATTATTGGGAGGAGCCCTGTATCTCCGGTACTTCCGGTTCCGGTACCGTCTTTTTCTCCGGATGCAACCTGCGCTGTGTCTTCTGCCAGAACCATAACATCGCTCTGGGGAAAGCCGGACGAGTCATCACTCCCGAACATCTGGTGAAAATCTTTCTACAATTACAGGAACAGGGAGCTAACAATATCAATCTTGTTACCCCCACACATTTTCTTCCCCAGATCGTCATTGCCTTACAGCAGGCCAAAAATCAGGGACTGTCCATCCCCATTGTATACAATACCGGCAGTTACGAATCTCCGGATGCTTTACGCCATCTGGAGGGTCTGGTGGATATCTATCTGCCGGATCTGAAATATTTTTCTCCGGAGCTTTCTGCTGCGTATTCGCATGCCCCGGACTATTTTGAGATTGCCTGCGCTGCCATTGCGGAAATGTACCGGCAGGTCTTAGATCCGGTCATGGATCCCGACACCGGGCTGATGCAGCGGGGGATGATCGTACGCCATCTGCTCCTGCCGGGACAAGCGAAAGACTCCAAGAAGATCCTGCGGTATCTCCATGAGACCTACGGGGATCATATCTATATTAGCATTATGAATCAATATACACCTCTTCCGCAGGTGGCAGATATTGAAGCACTCAATCGCACAGTGACACCGGAGGAATATGACCGGGTCCTGCGCTTTGCGGAGCGAATCGGCATTGAACAGGGCTTCCGGCAAGAGGGAAGTGCCGCCTGTGAAAGCTTTATTCCGGAATTTGACGAGCGGGGACTGTGATTCTCTCACAGTTCCACTGCGATCAGATAATATCCGAAATCCCCTTCCCATGCCGGTTCTCTGGTTCCTTCAAAACTTTCAAAGCCAAACATTCTGGCTACCTGTTTTTCTCTTTCATAAAAATTACCCGGGACTCCTATGTAATATTTCACTTCCCCAGAGGCTTCCTGACGCATTAATAATAAATGTCTGTCATTATAATAGCCATGTCACAAAAAACTGTTGTGGGTCATCTGATAGCAACGCTCCCGCAACACAACGAAATCCTCCGGACCCACGGAAAGAAATTCTCTGGCATCCCGGAAGGGATGGATGTGGGGGTAGATACTGCTTAATTGCTCCCATTTGGTGTCTTTCATGTGGAGAGTGTGTTCCGTGGCAGTTTTTTTCGAGCTCCGGGCTTCCGATCCACTGACCATTTTTTCGTTTGTGACTACGGTTTCTGCCACTTTTTCGGTCTGTTCACGGGCTTGCCTGCCTTGCTCCTGCACCCGCTCCCGCTGCATCTCCCTATTTTGGGCTTCCTGCTGTTCTGTCTGTATCGGCCGCTTTGCCTGCTCCGGCTGGTTTCCACCTTGCCCCTGTCCTTCGATTTCCCCCACCGTAACCGGTGCAATCGCAGTCACAGGCGCAGGTACTTTCTTCGCACCAGCCGCTCCTGCAAACCGCCCTATGATCTCAAAATTACGTTCCAGGGGAATGCGTATCCCCAGTGTCGGCTCCCAATCCGCTTTTCTGAAAATTCTTTTTTCACAGGAAATGGTTCCCCGTTCTGCCGTCATTTCACATAATAGTTCTTCTCCGCTTTCCCGCTGCAGATACAGCAGCATCTCCTTGCCAGACACGATCCCCTGTCCTCTCAGCTGCACCATCAGAATCTCTTCCTTTTCCCAGCTTTCCAGCTTTGCATACCCGGCTCCCCGGATCCGTTGCCCGTTTTCCTGTAATTCCAAATAGCTGATCTGTTTCCGATATGACATAAAATCCCCCCGTATAAAGTTTCTATCTAACTTTATGCGAGGGGTTGTCCTTAATATTCCTGGCTGTCCAGATATTTCATATAATTTACGACCATCAATGCGATCTTGAAAGTCAGTGCATCATCAAAGCTCCGCAGATCCAGGCCGGTGCTCTTCTGAATCTTCTCAATACGATATACCAGCGTATTACGATGCACGAACAACTGTCTGGAAGTCTCCGACACATTCAGATTGTTTTCGAAGAACTTGTTCAGGGTGTTCAGGGTCTCTTCATCCAGATCCATGGGTACATTGTCACCGAAGATCTCCTCAATAAAGATCTTGCACAGATTCACCGGCAGCTGATAGATCAGACGTCCGATTCCCAACGTGCTGTAGGCGATCACCTTTTTCTCTACGTAGAAGATCTTGCCTACATCCAGTGCCATCTTGGCTTCCTTGTAGGACTTGGATACGTCCTTCAATTCCTGTACCACGGTGCCATATGCCACCTTCACATCCAGAAGAGCCTCCGCATTCATCATGGCTACAATAGTCTCGGCCAGTTCATGCAGTGTCTCAGGTGTGGTGGTGCTCTCAACAGATTTAATCAGGATCAGGCTGGACTCATCCACCGCTGTTACATAATCTCCCGCCTGCGGGGAAAACATGCCCTTCAGCACTTCAGATACAATGCCATCTTTCTCATCCTTGGTCTCAATGAGATATACGGCTCTGGGACAGCTGACTTCCACATGAAGTTTCTTCGCCCGATTGTAAATATCTACCAGCAACAGATTATCCAACAACAGGTTCTGAAAGAAATTATTCCGGTCAAACCGTTCCTTGTAGGCAATGACAAGATTCTGGATCTGACTGACAGCAATCTTACCCACCATATATACGTCATCCGTCATTCCCCGTGCCACCAGTACATATAAAAGATCCCCTTCGTCACGGATCTTCAGAAGGTGATGTACTCCGATCACCTGGCTATCCGCCGGAGAAGCCGCAAAGCCTGTGATCAGATCTGTGGTTATGTCATCCTTTTCCATGGTAGATGCCACTTCGGATCCGTTCAGATCATAGACTCCGAGGTCTACCTTAGTGATTGCTTTTAATTCATCAATGCTTGTCTGTATAATCTGGCCTGTAATCATATTGTCCACGCCTTTCTGTAGCATAATCTATATCGAATTCTTCGCTCTTCGCGTTCTCGATTTCGCAACGTCTCTTCGCATTCCGGACTATTGTCCTCCCTGCTCATATCCATTCGTTCTGTTCATAGGCGAAAAGCTCCACCTGCAAACAGTCTCGCTTTTCATCTATGTCAGAACTATATATACTTAGTATATCTGATTTACTCACCTCGTGCAAGCAAAATGCATAAAAAAAGCCCTGTCTGCATTCACAGACAGGACCTTGAAATCTCTTATGAAACTTAAGACTAGTTGGTAATAACCTGCTCGGTCTCTTTGTCGAATACGTGGATCTTCTCAACATCCAGAGCGAACTTAACGGTATCGCCAGGTCTTGCAGTGGTACGAGAATCTACTCTTGCGGTCATAGGGAACTCGTCAAGATCGAAGTACAGATATACTTCTGCACCAAGTAACTCATAAACCTTGATGGTAGAGGTAAATACGCTCTGAGGAGAGGTCTCGATGTACATCTCGGAATCATATACATCCTCAGGACGGATACCGAAGGTAACAACCTTTCCATCGTAACCGCCATCGATCAGCTTCTTGGACTTAGCGGGAGGAAGGGGAATGCTGTGGCCTGCGATTACCAGGTTAGCGATGTCGCCTTCTACCTTAACAGTAGCATCCAGGAAGTTCATCTGCGGAGATCCCATGAATCCTGCTACGAACAGGTTGCAGGGCTTCTCATACAGGTTCTGAGGAGTATCTACCTGCTGGATAACGCCGTCCTTCATAACAACGATTCTGGTACCAAGGGTCATAGCCTCAGTCTGGTCATGTGTAACGTAGATGATGGTGGTGCCCAGTCTCTGATGCAGCTTAGCGATCTCGATACGCATCTGTACACGCAGCTTAGCATCCAGGTTGGACAGAGGCTCATCCATCAGGAATACCTTAGGGTTACGAACGATTGCACGTCCCATAGCAACACGCTGTCTCTGACCACCGGACAGAGCCTTGGGCTTACGATCAAGCAGCGGAGTCAAATCCAGGATCTTAGCTGCTTCCTTAACCATCTTATCGATCTGATCCTTGGGAACTTTTCTCAGCTTCAGACCAAATGCCATGTTGTCGTATACGGACATATGAGGATACAGAGCGTAGTTCTGGAATA
>OWIM01001028.1_pt1 | contig 12253 bp, 11 predicted proteins | sample 1732751 | NCBI WGS metagenome assembly OWIM01 (sample SAMN05065749, study PRJEB22554) | human gut metagenome | biome: ENVO:2100002; feature: ENVO:00000062; material: ENVO:00002003 | host: Homo sapiens | place: USA
GCAGGGTGATTTTAGCGGTCATGCTCTGCCGGGGGCTTGGTGCGGGGCTTTTCTGTGGGAGGTTCATCAGGCACCGGCAGCACCAGCAGACGGTTGCCCAATTTTAAAAAGGCTTCCGGCTGATGGAAAAGCTGCTCGTACTTCTGCGCCAGTTCCGGGGTCAGGGATGCAAAATCCTCCTCGCCCAAACCCACCACCAGAAAGTCTCCGGCAACGGCATCGTACATTTCTCCGTTTTCATCCCGAAGGGCACGGTTCAGGGGCAGTCCCATGAGCTTGCCATCATCGTTATAAACGATGGCAACCGGGTCTTCAAACGGGTAGCTTGCGCCGATGGAGCCGCCCACAGCCTGCTGCAAGGCTTTCAGGTCGTTATCGATTTCGGCCTGCTGCGGATGCTGCCCCGGTGCAATTTTCAGCACCGACAGAGTGTTCTCGTTCTGTTCCATTATCTTCCTCCTCAAATTTGATAGTGATTTCCTGCCCAGCACGGGCGGCGTTCAACAGAGCTGCCACAAAGAAGCCGAAAAAGGCACCAGCTTCAAAAATGATAAACGAATAAATATAATTCATAGCAAACCTCCTACATTGACTGAACTGTGAGAAGAATCCTCTCAGGGAGGACGAGGAGCGCTAGACGCGGTGACGATATGCTTAGTGGAAACATTGGCATGAGTATGCGGTGCGGCATCGGTAGAAAAATAGTCGTACAGAGCATCCCGCAGAGAATGGAAGCAACAAGCATGGTAGTCGTGCAGACGGAGAACCAGAATCTTCAAAACATCAACGGCGGAACAGTAAAAGTCCTCCGTGACTTCTGCGAAACTCTCATAGCGGGTCATTTCGGTATCCATGCTGCACCTCTCAGTCAATGCAGATGCAGACCATCTTCTCGCGGCCAGCCATAAGAGGGACGCTGTTCTCGGCCAGATAGCACTGGATCAGATACAGGTCACTGGTGGTAAGGGCAACAAAGCTGCCATTGGTATCGTAGCGAACAAAGACAACGGCACCGGACAGATACCGCTTGCCAGCCAGTGTGATGACCTGACGAGGGTCGTAACAGAGAGCCAGCGGCACATCTTCGCTGATGCTGTAGCAGGAATCTGCTTCATCGAAGCAAGGCAGGTAACTGCGAACGTTCGCCAGCGGAGTGATAGTCAGTTCAATCTCCGGGGCAATCACGGCGGCGTAAACTTCATCATCGCCGAGCTGCAGCTCCAGCACATCGCTCATCTTGTTGAAGAAGTCGGTCACAGCATTGTCCATGTGGTTGATCTTCTGGTTCATGGCTTCGATGGTCTTTGCGGTCTTGAGATCAATAGTAGTGTTCATAGTGTTTTTTCTCCTTTTGTTTGCAAAAGAAAAAGGCCCCATCGGGTCTTTCGTTACGGTATAAGTCAGCGTTCGTTCTGCCGCTGGAGTTTGCGCTGCCACTGTTCCAGCAGCTTGATGATAGTGTCCTCCATCTGTTTCGGGGTGTAGCTGCGAGGAAAGTATTTCCGCAGGGTGTCGTTTTTGATGACCACCTTGTCCAGCTCGTCCTTTTTCTCTTCGCCCATGACTGCAAAGGCAACGTCATACGAGAAGTGCCCTTCCTGCGCCAGCTTTTTGAGCCGCTGCGCTTGAGAAAGGGACGGCGCATTCTGGGTGTCATTCATCGCTTCTAAAAAATCCCGCTGTTGGCTTTCGTCCAGATAGGACAACTCCACAGCGGGATTAAAAGCGATTTTCTTTTCGTCCACCATGTCCAGCAGCTCAGGGATAAGGCTGGTCAGGCGGATAAAGCGGTGCACTTGATTTCGACTATCGCCAGCTTCCTGACCAACAATATCAAGGGCTTGCAACTTCATCCCAACTTGGGATGAAGTTAAATCCGACCTAGCACCTTGATTTTTTAAGGCTTCCAGCTTCATTTTGTAGGCGAAAGCCCTTTCACTGGGCAGGATGCTCTCACGCTGGAGATTGCTATCCACCATGAGCAAAACTGCGGCATCATCATCCATATTGCGGACAATGACTGGCAGGGTTTCCAGCCCGGCAAGCTGTGCAGCGTGCTGACGGCGGTGCCCGGAGATGATCTCATAGCCACCCTCCGGGCGAGGGCGGGCAATCAGCGGAGAAAGCACGCCGTACTGTTCCACGCTTTCCACCGTGCGCTGCATGGATTCATCATCCAAAACCTTAAATGGATGATTCTTGAAAGGGAACAGCTCCCCGATGGGAATCTGCTGCACCTGCTCTCGCTGCTGCTCCTGCCGGGATTCTTCTGTGGAGAAAATATCATCTGCCCCTTTCAGCGACACGTTTAAGCTGCTTTTCGGCATTCGCCATCACCTCCTCGGTCAGAGATTTATAGGCTTCTGCCACCTTGCCTTTGGGGTCGTGCTGGAAAATGCTCTTACCCACGGCACTGATCTCCGCAGCGCGGACAGACCGGGGAATGGTCTGGTCGAACACCTTGATCTTGCTGCCGTAAGCACCCCGAATCAGGTTGTCGATCTGCTGCCCATAGTTGGTGCGGCTATCTGTCATAGTCAGCAGAATGCCCTCAATTTTTAATTTCGGGTTGATCTGCCGCCGGACTTTTTGGACGGTCTGCAAAAGCTGTTCCAGACCTTTTGCGGAAAGGTACTGCGCCTGCACCGGAATCAGGGTGGTGTCTGCCGCCGCCAGTGCATTGACGGTCAGCATCCCAAGGGAAGGGGTGCAATCCAGCAGAATGAAATCGTACTCGTGCTTCGCACCTTCCAACACCTGTTTCAGCATCTTTTCCCGGTTCATGCAGTTGACAAGGGAAACTTCCAGCCCTGCCAGTTCAATGTTTGCCGGAATCAGGTCAACGCCCTCCGCATGGTGCAGAACGCCTTCACCGGGCGGAATACTCTGGTCGTTCATGGCTTTTGCCATCAAGGTGGAAAGGGTTGTGGGCAGTTCATCGGGCTGCTGCCAGCCCATGCTGATGGTCAAGCTGCCCTGCGGGTCAGCGTCCACCAACAGGACTTTTTTGCCCTCCATCGCCAGCCCGATGCCCAGATTTTCACAGGTGGTGGTTTTGCCGGTACCGCCTTTCTGGTTGACGATAGCGATTGTGGTACATTTCTTTGCGATAAAATCACCCCCTCGGCGAATCATGCGCAAAGTCATGGTTCATTTGATTTTGATAGGTTAGCTGCATCGTGGTGGGTGCGTTATACAGAGAAGCGAGCAGATATTGTTTCATGTTTCGGATTGGGCTGCTGTTCTCTGCAAGGCACTTCAGCACAAAACGGATATGGTCGGCGTTCAGCTTCATAAACCGGCTGCGTACCACCTCGGCAGGTTTATCGTCCCCGGCAATGTGCAGTAGCTTACGGTTGGTAGCGCAGGTATCCACCAGCAAATCCATGATCTGATAGATGGTATCCTCATCGTCCGGGCAAAGCCGGAGCAGAAGGTCTACCTCCAAAGATTGAGAAAAATATTCCTCCAGTTGTTCACGTTCGCTCATCCAGTCGTTTTCATCGGAAGAGATAGGATCAGTATCGCTTATCTCTGTATTATTTCTCTCAGTCTTATTACATCGTAGTTTGGCCGGGTCTTGAAGCGTATTCTGGACGACTCCAGAATCGTCATTATCACGATTCAGAAAGCGTAGTTTTGACGATTCTGACGAAAAATTCTTCACATAGATGAGATCGGGCTTGCCCAGCCCCCTCCGTTTGCGTTCAATCAGGCCGTACTCTTCCAGTTCTCGCAGCAGCTTGGTGGCCTTTTTATCGGCACAGCCCAGTGAATCCTGCACCTCCTGCACAGTATAGATGATGAACACCCGCCCAGCTTTGTCCAACCAACCATTCCGGGCTGAAAGGCTCATGCGGTCCAGCAGGATACCGTACAGGGTTTTGGCATCTGTGGAAAGCGGTTGGAAGCGGCTATCCTGAAACAACAGCTTGGGAATCCGGTAGAAGGAGAACAGCTCGCTGGACTGCCCATAGAAGTAATCAAGGTCTGCGGTTCTTGTCGGCTTTTTTTCGGGCATAGAGAATATCCCATTTTTCAGGTGTGGAACGGAATACATTGACCTGCTTCTTATAAGGGCAGTGGGCATACAGGCAGGTGCAGAACTTGAAATCGGGCCGATAGTACGGGCACAGCTTGCAGCTGTCCGGGGCACGGTCAGAACCTTCTCCAGCGGCGATCACATGGTGCATGGAGTGCTGAACATGGCGCAGAGCTTCGTTTCGCTTGTGGCTCACTTGGCATCACCTCGTTTCTCCAGCGGTGCCATCAGGTCTTTGTAGCAGGGAACCAGCACACAGGGCTTTGCCCGCTTGTAGGGGCACCCTTCGCACTTGCTGGGGCCTTTGGGCGGCTCGATCAGATAGTAGCAGTTCTCTTTGCCGAGAACGCAGCCCTTCTTTCGGTTCTTCCAGAAGAAGCAGTGCCGGCAATCTGCCGGGCGGGAAGCATGGTAGCGGATACCGTCCATCGTGACGGTCAGAACTTTTTTCATCGGTAAACCCTCCTTTGGTGGATTCGGGAAGTTCAGCCCGAAAACAAAAAAGCGCGTTCCTCTTTCTGTTCCGAGAGAACAGCGAGTGAACGCGCTATGTATGGAGAAAAGTGTTTTACACGGTTTCGGGCAGGAATGTGGAAAATAGATTTACACAGTTTATCTTGTATTTACATGGATTTACAGGAAAGCGGCTACCAATTTTAGCAGAGAGCGGGAAAACAGAGCTCAAAAGGTGCTTTATGGGGCTTCATTAGCTGGAAACCTAATTTTATTAGCTGAAACCGAAAATTCTGCTAATGGCATTAGCTGGCTAATTTTGGTGATAGGTTCAAAATGAAAAATGCGAAGATCGTCTTTCACATGGAAAAATGACCTTCGCATTTTCATAAAGGGATACCCCAGACAGGATTCGAACCTGCGGTCTCCTCCTTAGGAGGGAGGCGCTTTATCCAGCTAAGCTACTGAGGCATATTATGTATTATCGTTGATTTTTTGAAATTCAACGCACTTGGAAACGAATATGCAGAATGCTTTTCACACCGAAGTGACCGACTGCGTTGCAACCGGAACGGTGTTAAACTTGTTGCATCAAAAATTGTTGAGAAAACTTCGATTCCCGGTCTTGCTTTTGATTAGAGCAATCACTTCTGCACCCAAGGTATCAGGTTGACCGAATTCTTAGGAGGCTTGCGCTCTATCCATCTGAGCTACGGAGACGAATGCCCTATTATAATACAGCATTTTGCGGATAAAATCAAGTTGAACCGGAGGGCAAAATGGTGTATGCTATAGAGGAAATGAAAATAGCCGCGGCAGGCTTTGCCGCGTGCGGAGGAACTTATGGAAAAGGCAAAAGGGAAAAAGCTGTTTTACCGCCCGGCGGGCAAGCGCAAGGGGATGTATACGCCTACGCAGATCATCTGTGTGAGCTTTGTCATCGTGATCGCGCTGGGCACCTTTCTGCTCAGCCTGCCTGTTGCCAGCAAGCATGGGCGGCTGGATGTACTGGATGCCATGTTCACCGCCACAAGCGCTACCTGCGTTACTGGTCTGATCGTGCGGGATACCTGGACCCAGTTCACCTACTTTGGGCAGGCGGTGATCCTGCTGCTCATTCAGGTGGGTGGTCTGGGGTTGGTCACCCTCACCAGCTTCTTCGCGCTGGCTATGCGGCGGCGCATGGGCTTCCGCGATCTGCGGCTGCTGGGAGAAAGCGTCTCAGCGGACGGATATGCGCAGGCCAAGGACGTGCTGAAGATCGTGGTGGGACTGGCTGGCCTGTTTGAAGGCATTGGCATTGTGCTGCTGCTGTTCGCCTTTGTGCCGCAGTTCGGGCTGGAAGGCATCTGGGTGAGCGTGTTCACGGCCATCTCGGCTTTCTGTAACGCGGGCTTTGATCTGTTTGGCCGGTTCGGCCAGTATTCCTCACTGGCACCCTATGTGAACAATTACTATGTTCAGGCCGTTGTGATGTTCATGATCATTTCCGGCGGTCTGGGCTTCATGGTATGGGTGGAGATCGGTCAATACCGCAAAAAGCACCGGCTTTCCCTGCAGGCCAAGGTGGTGCTGAGCTTCTCGGTGATCCTGTGGCTCGGCGGCGCGGCGCTCATCGCGCTGATGGAGTGGGACAATCCTGCCAGCATGGGCGGGCTCTCTGTGCCCGGCAAGCTGATGGCGGCACTGTTCCAGTCGGTGTCCACTCGTACTGCGGGCATGAATACCATCGACCTTGCGGCCTGCGGCCCCATCACCAAACTGCTGATGAGCGCGTTGCAGTTCATTGGTGCGGCACCCGGCTCTACCGGCGGCGGCGTGAAGGTGACTACGTTCGCTGTGATCATCCTGACGATCCGCAGTGTGGCTCAGGGCCGCGACGACTGTGTGATCGCAGAGCACCACATCGAGTCCAAGACGGTTTATCGTGCTTTGACCATTATCGTGCTCGGCGGGCTGGCGGCGGTTGGCTCGGCTGTGGTGGTGTTCTATAACACTTCGGACGCTGTGTCGGTCATTGACGCTATTTTCGAGTCCTGCTCTGCCTTTGGCACAGTTGGCCTTTCGGTGGGCGTTACCGCTCAGCTGAACCGGGGCGCAAAGATCCTGTATATGCTGGTCATGTTCATGGGCCGTGTCGGCCCGGTGTCGCTGGCCATGAGCCTGACGGCAAAGCCGGACGATAACAAACGGAAGATCATGCCGGTGGGGCATATCAACGTTGGTTAAACGATTTTGAATGCCCTCCTAGAGCTGCGGCTCCCAGCATCCACTTCATGCCTTGAGCGGCATTCGTGTCTTGCTGGCCGCGGCCCCAACAACTCCTCCCTGCTTCTGCCGCAGGCAGCGGTCGTCGTCGTTGTACTCTGGGCATGTTCAGTGGAATTTGATTTTTATTTTTCGCATTTGTCGCAGCCCTGACGCTTGTCAGGGCGAATCCCTTCCATCTGCTAACGCAGACCGCTCGCCTGCTTGAAAGCCCCACTGGGGCTTTCATTGCTACGCAACCGCAGGGCTGCTCCAAATGCATTTTCACGAATGGAGTCGTAGAAATAAGCGTCAGAGTATAACAAAAGTGGGTGCTATCCGAAAATAGCACCCACTTTTTTGTATATTGAAAAATAAAATTTACTCTGCGTACAGCTTTATGATGTTCAGCAAGATCTCAGTGCAGCGGTCCATGCGCTCAGCGGTGATGCACTCGCATACGCCGTGGAAATTGAAGCCGCCGGTGCCCAGATTGGGGCAGGGCAGGCCTTTCCAGCTCAGCATAGCACCGTCGGTGCCGCCGCGCACCGGAATTTCCTCCGGTTCCAGCCCGGCCATGCGGGTGGCCTTGCGGGCGGTCTCTACTAAGTGGAAATGCGGCTTGATTTTTTCCAGCATGTTGCGGTAGCTGTCCTTGATCTCCACGGTCACGGTGCCTTCGCCGTACTTTCCGTTCAAAAATTCGGCAATATCCAGCATGTTGTCCTTCTTGAACTGCAGCTTTGCGGCATCGTGGTCGCGCAGGATGTAGCCCAGCTTTGCGGTGGTCACATCGCCGTACATCTGGCACAGGTGGTAGAAGCCCTGGCGGCCCTCGGTGGTCTCCGGGCGTGCCATGACCGGCAGAGCGCCGTGGAACTCCATGGCCACGTTGGAAGCGTTGATCATGGTGTCCTTGGCGGTGCCCGGGTGCACCGAGAAGCCGCGGATGGTCACGGTGGCGGAAGCGGCGTTGAAGTTCTCGTACTCAATGGAGCCGGCATCGCCGCCGTCCACCGTATAGGCAAAGTCGGCACCGAAGCCCGGAATATCGAACAGCTCTGCACCCTCGCCGATCTCTTCATCCGGAGTAAAGGCGATACACAGCTTGCCGTGGGGCAGGCCTTTTTCCTGAATGGTCTCAACAGCGGTCAAAATTTCGGCAATACCGGCCTTATCGTCGGCACCCAGCAGGGTGGTACCGTCTGAGGTGATGAGGGTCTCGCCCTTCATGGAAGTAAGGAAGGGGAACACAGAGGGCTTCATCACCATGCCGGTGGCGGGCAGAGTTACGTCGCCGCCGTTGTAGTTTTCCCACACAACGGGCTGCACATTCTCACCGCTGGCATCGTCGGCAGTGTCCATGTGGGCGATCAGGCCCAGAGCATGTTGATCCTCACAGCCGGGCGTGGCAGGCAGGGTGCCATAGACGTAGCAGTACTCGTCCACATGGGCATCCTCCATGCCAAGGGCCTTCATCTCCTCCACCAGCTGGCGGGCAAGGTCAAACTCCCGTTCAGCGGAAGGGTGCGTACCGGAGTTTTCGTCCGAAGTGGTATGCACCCGGACATAATTCAAAAGCCGTTCATAAGCGCGCATAAGGCACACTCCTTTTATATTTCAGTGATGTATACTTCTCAGTTCCTTTATCATACCCTCTTTTCCGACAATTTACAACTGTTTTGCGCGCATTCATATGGAAAGATGAATCCTCATTTTTAAGGTGAACAAAATTCATGCAGTAAAATGCATCCATCTGTACAGAACGTGCTACAATAGGTACAAAATAAGCCGGGAGGGAAGTTTTATGGCAACAAAAGTCTTTTTTTACACCCTGCGCCCCTACGATGAGCTGGGCATCGCGCAGCGGCTGGCACCGCAGCTGGATGTTAAGTTTGGCTCTACGCAGGAGTATCCCACGCTGGAAAACGCTGAACTGGCAAAGGGCTATGATGCCGTGTCGGTAACGCCCTGTGATATGAGCGCGCCCATGGTCAAGCGGTTTCACGAGCTGGGCGTAAAGTCCATCTGCTGCCGTTCCATCGGCTATGACCACGTAGACCGCGAGACGGCTCGGGAACTGGGCATGAAGGTGGCCAATGTGGACTACCCGCCAAACGGCGTTGCAAACTTTGCCATTATGCTCATGCTGATGAGCCTGCGCAAGGCAGGGCACATCCTCAAGCGCGGCGAAGCGCAGGACTACTCCCTGCAGGGAAAAATCGGCCGCGATATTTCCACCTGCACTGTGGGTGTGATCGGTACGGGCCGCATTGGCCGCACGGTGCTGCAGCATCTGTCCGGCTTTGGCTGCCGCCTGCTGGCCTACGACCTGTACCCCAACGACGAGGCAAAGAAGATCGCCGAGTATGTGCCGCTGGAGACCCTGCTGGCGGAAAGCGATGTCATCACTCTGCACACCAACGCTACGGAGGAGAATCACCATCTCATCGACACCAAAGCAATTGAGAGCATGAAGCCGGGCGTGACCATCATCAACACCGCCCGCGGCAAGCTGATCGACAGCGATGCACTGATTGCCGGGCTGGAAAGCGGCAAGATTGGCGCGGCGGGCCTGGACGTGCTGGAAAATGAGAACGGCCTGTACTATTATAATCGCATGGGCGATGTGATCCCGAACCCGGAGCTGGCGGCTCTGCGCAGCATGCCCAATGTGATCCTGACCGACCACACGGCTTTCTACACCCACGAGGATGTGGAGAGCATGGTGCGCGGTGTGCTGGAAAGCGCGGTTGCCTTTGAAAAAGGCCAGCCCACCCGGCATGATGTGACGGACCTTTGATTTGTCCGGCAGACGATTTTGAATGGCCACCGTTGCACTCTGGCCATCTTCAGCGGAAACAGTATTTCTGAATAGAGCAGATCCCGGCAGACTGCGGTCTGCCGGGATCTGCATTTTCACGGGAGGGGGTGCAGCGGAAAACGGCATTCCGTTTGTTTGAAGCATCTGCCGGTTGGGACCCTTCCGGTGAAAAAGGGATTCCTGAAAATCCGCAGATTTTCAGGAATCCCCAATAAAAATAATTATTCCGCTAAAAATGCTCAGAGCAAAGCGGAGAGCATTCAAATGGTAATTAACCCAGACTGATGCCCATGCGGCGGGCGACGGTGAGCAGGTCGCAGTTCTCCGGCACGTTGCGGGTCTTGCCTGCAATGTCGGCCAGACGGTTCTCGGTGACATGGCGGTTCACCATGGCAACGGTCACGCCGTAGCGCTCGATCTCCACCAGCTTTGCCGCATAGCTGCCGAACTGGGTGGCCAGCACACGGTCGTAGGCGCTGGGGCTGCCGCCGCGCTGCATGTGGCCCGGGATGCACACACGGGTCTCCATGCCGGTTTTTTTCTGCACGGCCTGTGCAATGCGGTTGGTGGCGGTGGTGCCAAAGCCTGCCTCGGCGCGCTTTGCCATCCATTCCTTGCGCTTCATGCCGGCTTCCTCGCAGTTGATGGCACCCTCGGCCACAGCGATGATGGAGAAGTTGGAACCCTTCTTTGCGCGGCGTTCCACGGCAGAGCACACACGGTCGATATCATAGGGCTGTTCCGGCAGCAGAATAATATCTGCACCACCTGCAATGCCGGAATACAGCGTCAGCCAGCCTGCCTTGTTGCCCATGATCTCAATGCACATCACGCGGCTGTGGCTGCCTGCGGTGGTGTGGATGCGGTCGATCACATCGGTGGCAATGTCCACGGCGGTGTGGAAGCCGAAGGTCACGTCGGTACCATAGATATCGTTATCAATGGTCTTGGGCAGGCCGATGATGTTCAGACCCTCCTGCGAGAGCAGGTTTGCGGTTTTGTGGGTGCCATTGCCGCCCAGGCACAGCAGGCAGTCCAGCTTGGCTTCTTTGTAGGTCTTTTTCATGGCGGCAACTTTATCAATGTTGTCGTCCTCCACCACACGCATCATTTTAAAGGGGGTGCGCTTGGTGCCCAGAATGGTGCCGCCCAGCGTCAGGATGCCGCGGAAATCGTCCTCGCACATCTCCTTGTAGTCGCCGTTGATCAGGCCGCTGTATCCGTTCAGGATGCCAACGATCTCCACGTTATCGCCCATGCGGGCATACAGTGCTTTTGCTACGCCGCGGATGGTGGCGTTCAGACCCGGACAGTCGCCGCCGGAAGTCAGGATTCCAACACGTTTTTTCATTCAAAAGCCCTCTTTCATTTGGTATTCAGCGCCGCGCGTTCTGCCTTTCAAAGTCAGTCTGCCCGGAGACCTACCTGTTTATAGTATAAGATTATTCCGGATGGGGGCCGCTGTCAAGAGAAGCGCAGAAAATTTACACGCTTCCACGGTGCATTTCTGCGGGCAGGAGAACAGCGGGAAAACTTTTGCAGAAAAAATAAAAAAATGGTTGACAAGCGCGGGCCTTTTGAGTATAATATCCCTTGTCAGCAGCGCACGGCGCGGCAGACGAGCTGAATAATGGGGATTTGCATAGTGGTAGTGCGGTAGACTCTGACTCTACTTGTGGGAGTTCGATTCTCTCATCCCCAACCAGACCGCAGCCCAATCGGCTGCGGTATTTTCGGGGCATAGCGCAGTTGGTAGCGCGCCTCGTTCGGGACGAGGAGGCCGTGGGTTCAAATCCCGCTGCTCCGACCAAAAAAAGCAGACACACGTTTGTGTGTCTGCTTTTTTGTTTGTCGGAGCCGGGATTTGAACAGGGCGGCGGCATGAAATGCCGTAAACAAAGCCATAGCATGGCTTTGTTTAGCCCGCGGGTCCCAACCAGTAGGAAAGTCTACCCAGGGAGAAGTCGTAACACATTCGTGTACTGGTCTTTTTTAATCTCCGCAGCGGGATTTGAAAGAGCACGGGCCGCGCCGCAGGCGGGGCAATCAAAAGCCCAGTGGGCTTTTGATTAGTGCGAGGGTCCCACCCGATAGGAATGTCTACAGGGGTGCATGCTGCAGGAGCAGCGGGATTTGAAAAATCACTTTTCTTTTGGCCGAATGCGTGCTATACTTTACGCAGGAGCGATTGCCCCATACCCTGCAAGGGGACGGACCTTCAGCTTTCCAGTCGCAAAGTACACCTGAAACTGATTTTATCCAACACCCCCGCAAGGGGACAAACGAAAATGCCCTTTTCTGTTTCGCGCAATGGCGGCAGAAAAGGGCGTTTTTCATAGGGAAAAATCGTTGTCTGATGTTCGGAAAAAAGCAACGCCGCCCGATGCAGGTCTGCATTCCTGCACGGGCGGCGTTTTTGCTGTCCCCTTGCGGGGAGGACCGTTCCAGGACGGTCAAAGATGGGTAACCTTGAAATGGTCATCACAGCACTTTCGTCCCCTTGCGGGAAGAACATGAAAAAGGTGTGAGCGCTTGCGCTCACAGAGACCTCTGCGGCGGGGCCAGCGGCTCCACCGATACGCCGCCCATGCCAAGGGTGGTTTTGATCCCGATGCCGCCGTAGGGCGCAAAGGAGAGCAGGGCATTCCAGCTGTCTCTTATACACATCTGACGCTGCCGACGATCTT
>OWIM01001059.1_pt1 | contig 12039 bp, 8 predicted proteins | sample 1732751 | NCBI WGS metagenome assembly OWIM01 (sample SAMN05065749, study PRJEB22554) | human gut metagenome | biome: ENVO:2100002; feature: ENVO:00000062; material: ENVO:00002003 | host: Homo sapiens | place: USA
ACGCGTAAGATCGTCGGCAGCGTCAGATGTGTATAAGAGACAGCTTTTTGATGAGGCCCGTTTTTTATTCTTTATGCGGTTGCGATTCCGCTCGTATTGTCCGCGAAGGAGCTGCCTCCGGTCTTATGAGGCGTAAATTTCAGGGAAGAGCAGTGCGCGGAAGTCGGAGCGCATGATCTTGTCCCGTTACTGTTTTTCCTGCCTGCCGGGGAGCCGGTTGCCGTATGTCCGAAAAAAGCAAGACATTGTTCGGATCGTTCTTTTGCTGCAAGTTGGCAGGCTGTCGCACCGGGGGACCTGCTGTCCGCATAATGCGATTCCGACTGCCGGGAAGGGGCAACGTGATCGGCAGAGAGCTGTCCGCAAACGGAAGAGCGTCGCCGAAACGGAGAATTCGATGCGAAGTGCGGAATCGGAAAGCATGGCGGGGTATGACATAACGTCGTTCGTGGAGTTTGGTTCCGCGTCTGTTTTCCGGAAACGGATACGATTCCTGTGCGTGGACGATCTTCCTGCATTGCAGATAGGAGCGGAAAAGGAAACATCCGTGAACAGGAGTCCGAAACCAAAGAAAACCCCCGAACCGGTGAGAGTTCGGGGGTAGTAGTGAATAAAACCTGTTATTGATGATTATTCATCTGTTTCGGGTTGAGCTTCGGGACGCATGGTGACCTGTATTACGTTGCCGCTGTCGAGGAGCTTCTTCGCCAGGTCGCGGATCTCGTCGTAAGTGATGCTGTTCAGGGTCTTTTCGTAGTCGGCGAGCAGATTCTGCTTGTGACGGTTGTAGTCGTCGATCAACCCGAACCAGGTGCCGTTATTTTCGAGCGTATTCTTGAATTGCTTGACCAAGTATTCGCGGGAGTCGTTGATGTCTTTGGCTTCCGGTCCTTCAGTCGCGATTTTCTCGATTTCATCGAAAACGATCGGCACGAGTTCGTCGGCCATCTCCTCGTTGGTGTCGAACTGTATTTGCAGGAGGGCCTGTTTTTCGGGACGATACGAGAGAGTATAGCTTACCTGTACTCCGTACGTGCCGCCTTTCTCCTCGCGGATGGATTTCAGGTAACGGTTGTTTAGAGCCATGTTGAGCAGCAACATGGTTTGCTTGTTGCGCAGCGTGTAGTCCGCATCGCTCGAGAAGAGCAGGAACTCCGAAACTTTCGGCTGCAGCATCGGGGTGCGGAAGTCGTTCACGACCTTGCCTTTGGCTGTGCGGAGTTTGTCGTCCGTGAACTTAAGCACGTGTTTCGAGGTGGGAATCGAACCGATATATTTCTCGACCAACGGCTTCAACGTTTCCAAATCCACGTTGCCTACGAAGGTGAACGTAAAGCTGTTCGCACCCGGGTAGAGCGTTTTGAAGGTTTTCGGCAGATTTTCGAACGAGATGCTTTCCAGGGCCTCGATCGTCAGCGGCTGCTGACGCGGATTGTCGCTGTAAAGCGTTTTGATCGTTTCTATCTGCATGATGTAGTCGGGATTCGAGGTCAGGTTCTGGACGTATGCCTTGTAGCTGTCCATCGTCGTGTTGAAATCCTCCTCCGAGAAGCGGGGACTTGTGAAGTTCTGGTAGAGCAGTTGGAGCATCGTTTCGATGTCTTTGGGCGAGCAGTAACCGCTCATACCGTTGCTGTAGTTATTGACGTACAGGTTGATTCCGGCTTTCTTGCCTGCGAGCTGCTTGTTCAGTTCGATTGCAGAGAATTTGCCCACCCCCGACTGGGCCGCGATGACCGGAAGGAATTCACCCTCCTTCACCTCAGTATCGGCAAGCTGCGACATCCCGCCGTCAGCCTGTACCTGCAGCAGGACTTCGTCCGCCTTGAGTTGGGTCGGTTTGACGATGATCTTCACACCGTTCTTGAGAATCCATTCGGTCGTTCCGAGATCCTCGTTGTATGCGGTCTTTTTCACGGGCGAGCCTTTCAGCTTGATATCTGCGGGGATCAGAGGCTCGCTGACGGTATTGTCCTGGTAAGCCTCGACGTCGGATGCCATGACCTCGCTGCGGATGGCCAGAAGTTCGGCTTCGGTCGGCTCGGTCAGTCCCTCTTTCTTCGGTACTTCGACGGTGATAACCTGGTTTTCAGGTGTCAGAAGTTGTTTTACCCAAGCATTCACATCGTCGAGGGTCAATGCTTCGAGGTATTGTTTGTCGAGGTTGTACTGCGTTTCGGCATCTGCCATAGCGGTATTTTTCTTGTAATTCGCCAGGTAGGTTTGAACATATTGTCCGTTCGTAAGGTCGTTCCGATTGGCATAGGTAGCCTCGGCCTGACGCAGGAATTCAGCTTTCGTACGATCGAATTCGCTCTGTGTAAAGCCGTAACGCTTCATCTTTTCCATCTCTTCGAGGATAGCTTTGTAACCGCAGAGCAACTCTCCGTCTCGAGTTTGTACGGCGACCATCGTGAGATCTTGGGTCGGATTCACTCCCAGTATGTTGCCTGAATCCATCCCGGCACTCAGGAACGGAGCATCGGGCTGCATGGCGATTTCATTCATACGGTCGTTCGCCATGGCACTTGTGTAGGAGTTGAGTACATCGTACATTTGGCTAATTATCAGGTTGTTGTATTGCTTGGGGAGAGCGGGTCGTTTGATGAAGAGCTGCATGACCGAAGCCGTCATTTCGGGATCGGAAAAGATGCTGACGATGGGTTCTTCGTTTTCAGGAACTAGGTAAGCCTCTTTCTGCGGGGCATCTGCAGGGGAAACCGGAATATCCGCCATCAGGGTTTTGATCTTGTTTTCGATCCGATCGACGTCGATATCGCCGACTATGACGATCGCCTGGTATTCCGGGCGATACCACGTTTTGTAGAAGTCGTACAAGGCTTTATGGTCGAAACTCTTCAGACCGTCCAGATAGCCGATTACGTTGCGGTGCTCGTATTTCGAGCCTCTGTTGACGGCGGCGTTGCGTCGTACCATGGCGCGCCATCCAGCTCCGTCGCGGGTGCGCAGCTCCTCCATGATTACGCCGCGTTCGTTGTTGATCTCCTGAGGCTCCAGACTGATGAACTGCGACCAGTCGTGCAGGATCAGCAGTGCGGTGTCGATCGTCGCAGGGTTTGCTGTGGGCACATTGTCCAGGTTGTAGCATGTTTCATCGTAAGAGGTGTAGGCATTCAGGTCCGCACCGAATTTGACGCCGTTACGCTCCAGATATTCTATCATCTTTTTGCCCGGCAGGTTCTTGGTGCCGTTGAAGGCCATGTGTTCGAGGAAGTGGGCGAGGCCCTGTTGGGAATCTTCCTCCTGGACAGCTCCTACGTGGTGGAAAATGTAGAAAGATGCCTGTCCCTTGGGTTTTTCGTTGTGACGGATGTAGTACGTCATGCCGTTTTCGAGTCGTCCGACGCGCACCTCCTTATCGGCGGGAATCGGCATGTCAGGCTGTAGTTGCGCCATGACATTCGTCATTGCGAACAGCGTGACAAGTAAAAGAATGAACCTTTTCATAAAATGATTGTTAATTGATTTTGGGTGAAATTATTTGTATTGCGTTGTCATTCGGTTGTTTCTTCCGGTCGGTATTCGATGATGTCGCCCGGCTGGCAGTTCAGTTCGCGGCAAATGGCTTCCAGCGTTGAAAAGCGGATCGCCTTGGCCTTGCCGTTCTTGAGAATGGAAAGGTTGGCCGGGGTGATATCGACCCGCTCGGCGAGCTCGCCGAGTGACATCTTTCGTTTCGCCATCATGACATCTATGTTGATGATTATCGCCATGTCTTGCGTCCCCCCCCCGTGTGTATATTGTATATCGACATTTATTTTTTCTTTAGATCGTGAGTTTTTGCTCTTCGCTCAACCGGGATCCGATCGAGAAGACCTCGGCCGAGAAGAGTACCAGAATCGCCATGACGATGTTCCAGTAGTTGAGCGGGAACGAGGCGGCGACTTGCAGGGGCGAATCTTCGAGAAACGTCCGGGTCGTACTCTGGTAAATATAAGAGCCGACTCCGGTGCAGACTTCGGCCAGAATCAGCAGGAACCCTACGGCACGCGTGTAGATGATGATACGCCCCGGCAGGGGTTGTTCGTCCCGTACCGATTTGCGCAGGATATTGATAATCAGCGCTACCAGGATCAGGATAGAGAGCTTGGCCAGCAGGGCCGGGATGGACAGCAGCAGTATGTAATTGATTCTGTTCAGTGTCCGGACTACTGTCGGGTCACTGTTTTCGTCCGTTTTGACGTAGATATTAACCCCCGTATATTCGGCTTCGGTGGAGATCGATGCGTGTCCGGTTTCTATCGGGAAAAGAGTTTCGTCGCTCTGGGCGTTTTGCAACCGGGCCGCCAAAAAGTAGGTGTGTTGCGCGATACCGTGTTTTTCCTGCATCCGAATGTCTTCGGACGCAGCCTGCCAACCTGTCGCCAGACTCGACGACACGTGGGGCACGAAGCTGTGGATGAATCCTGCGGCCAGAGCCAGGAAATAAAAGATGTAAATGACCAGCAGATGGCGCCGCAGAGATTTTTTCTGTTTTTTGTCCATTTTCGGTTTGCTGAATACGTAATGGAGGTGTTCGACCTGTTTTTAACCTCCGGTGAGGCAAAGATAGTAAAGAACTTCTGCAAAACAAATAATTTTTATCGTTTTTCGATAAAAACGCAATAAAATATAACGAATGATGTTTCTCGTCTGAATACGGAGCGGAATTTTCCGGACTTTTCCCGAACCGGAGATCGGACGGGCAACCCGGCTGAAACCTACCGAAGGTCGGACCGGCAGGGATCATCCCCGTCTTGGAGGCGAGGCCCCTGCAAGTACGGACGATCGAAACGAGAAAGCCCCTCTACGAGCTTCGTTACGCGGGGGAGCCGAAAACAAAAGTTGAGTTTGGTTCTCCGCTCTTCTTGTTATTATCTTTGACTTCTTCTTAGACACTCCATGCCGGCAAAACGCAAATAAAATTTGCTTTTGCACCCGGCTTATTCGTATCTTTGCACGAAATGCAGTCGGCGCGGCCGGAAGGCTTCGCTCTGTTTCCGGCATACGCCGCTACTGTCCGCAGGAAGCCGGGCCGGGGCGTTTTTGTAGGAATGAAACCATTCGGTATCTACGGCTTTCTCCCGGCCCGGCGGATAACCGGCGGATTGTCGTTTCGTTGCATTTGAAATTGAAAAACGCACTGAAATATGGCAGAGAAAACAGGTTACACTTATTATGCAGACCCTCAGCAGGTCGATTTCACACTTCGGATGACCGTTCCGGCTTTGGCGAACGAGGTCCTCAATACGGCGGGTGTCGATGCCCAGCGCAAAGGGTTCGGGATCGATAAGTTGAATAAGGAAAACCGCTCGTGGGTCCTTTCGCGCATGGCGATCGAGATCGACGACCGCCCCGAACAATACACTTCTTATGAAATCGTAACGTGGGTGAACGAGTACAACCGGATGCTCTCGACCCGTAATTTCACGCTGCACGATGCCGCTGGCCGGGAGTTCGGGCGGGCCGTGACGCAGTGGTGCATCATCGACTTGGCGGTCCGTAAAGCGATCGACCTGAACACGGTTATCGGGCCTTGTACCGATACGCTCGTCGATGCCCCTTCGCCGACGGAGAAACCCCGCAAGGTGATGGGGATCACACCGCAGCATGTGATGGAGCACCGGGTGGTTTACAGCGACATCGACTTCAACCGTCACGTCAATACGATGCGTTATATCAACATGATGTTCGATATGCTGCCCATCGAACAGTTGACCGCGATCCGGCCGGTGCGTCTTGACATTCATTTCATGCACGAATGCCGTTACGGGCAAACCCTTACGGTCGGGTACGAACAACGGGACGGCTTGTCGCTGTTCGAGGTTTCGAACGGAGAGGAAGCCGCTGTCCGGGCGGCGCTCGAGTGGCGTTGAGGTGCTGTATTTCGTGGTGGCGGGCAAGGCAGGGAGCCGACCCGAATCGACTTCGTTTCGGTCCGATTTTACGATCGGCTTTGTTCCTTTCTGGAACGGGTTTTGCTGATATAGGGACAAAACCTTTATTATTATGGAAAAGATCAAAGTTGCGAACAAGTACCAGAAAAGTATCGATCTGTTGAACGATGCTTTGGGAAAAGAAATTGCCACCTCGCTCCAGTACATGTATTTCCATGTCCATTTCGAAGATGCCGGTTACGAGTATCTGTCCAAAAAGATGCGGATGATTTCGATTGCCGAGATGCGTCACAGCGAGGAGTTGTCCGACCGTATCCTCTTCTTGCAGGGGGACGTGAATATGAACCCGTCGTTTCCGACGCGCCAGATCACCGATCCCAAGGAGATGTTCCGTTTCGCTATGCAACTGGAACAGAGTACGATCGATAGCTATAACGATGCCGCTCGCATTGCGGCCGAAGCCGACGATTCGGTAACGCACAAGATGTTCCAGGATCTGGCCGTCGAAGAGGAGGAGCACTTGGACTATTTCCGCAACGAGTTGCAGAACCTGCTCGATTACGGCGACAAGGAGTACCTCGCCTTGCAATCTTTTGCACGCAGCAAGGCCGAAGCCGAAGGTAAGGTTTCCGAGTAGTTTTTCCTCGCGGACGCGAGATAATGCGTCCCATACGTGGTTTTTGAATAAAATTTCATATCTTTACACGCGAAAAAAACTATTAACTTATTAAAATAATAGAGATATGAAATTTTATATCCGTATCGTGCTGCTGGCGGCTTTCTTGACGAGTTTGTTGTCGGCTCACGCGCAGTCCCCGACCATTACCTGGGACAGCACTGTGAAGGACCTCGGCGATTCGAATTACGAAGTCGTATTTACGGGTAAGATCCTGCCGGGATGGCATACGTACGACCTGCATTCGGACGTTTCTTCGACCCTGGTGGAGTTCGAGCCTGCAACGGGCCTGACGCTCGACGGCGATCCTTATGAGATCAACGCTTCCAAACGCGAATACGACGATATTTTCGAGGTCGAAATGGGTACTTATTTCGATGAAATCATCCTCGGTCAGAAAGTCACCCTGACGGGTGAAGGCGCCGTATTGAAAGGCAATATCAACTGGCGTTCCTGCGAGGAGGAAAATTGCAATTCGCCCGAGGATTGGGGATTCGAGATCACGATCGGCGATCCCGAGGCGGCCTGGGCATCCGTTGCGGCCGGGGACGCTGCGGATCAACCTGTTTCCGGCGACGGAGCCGGAGAGTCCAAAACCCTGTGGGGGTTGATTATCGAAGCGGTTCTTTGGGGCTTCGCGGCGCTGCTCACTCCTTGTGTATTCCCGATGGTCCCGATGACTGTATCGTTCTTTATGAAAGGCAGCGGATCGCCTGCTGCGGGACGTTTCAAGGCTTCGATGTACGGTTTCTTCATCGTAGCGCTCTATACGCTTCCCATTGCGGCGATCATTCTGATTACGCGTCTGGTGGGCGGCGATGCCGTGACGGCCGACATCTTCAACTGGCTGGCTACGCACTGGCTTCCCAACCTGATCTTCTTCATCGTGTTCATGATTTTCGCCGCATCGTTCTTCGGGGCCTTCGAGATCACGCTTCCGAGCTGGATGGTCAATAAGAGCGACCGGCACGCGGACAAAGGCGGTTTGATCGGTATCTTCTTCATGGCTCTGACGCTGGTGTTGGTGTCGTTCTCCTGCACCGGGCCGATCGTCGGCAACGTCCTGATTCGTTCGACTGCCGGCGAATTCTGGGTGCCCATCGTGACGATGTTCGCTTTCTCGCTGGCTTTTGCTCTGCCTTTTACGATTTTCGCTTTCTTCCCCTCCTTGCTGAAAGACCTGCCCAAGAGCGGCGGTTGGCTCGGTTCCGTGAAGGTCGTTCTCGGTTTTATCGAGGTCGCCCTCGGTTTCAAGTTCCTGAGTATGGCCGACCAGACCTACCACTGGGGGTTGCTCGACCGTGAGGTCTATTTGGCGATCTGGATCGTCGTGTTCACATTGCTGGGTTTCTATTTGCTGGGTAAGATCCGCTTCGCTCACGACGACGAACTCAAGCACGTTTCGGTGACGCGGCTGACGCTGGCCATCGCTTCGCTTTCGTTCGCGGTCTATATGTTTCCGGGTATGTTCGGTGCGCCGCTGAAAGCTCTTTCTGGCTATTTGCCCCCGATGCATACGCAGGACTTCGTGATCAATACGCAGGGTGTCGTTGCCGCACCGTCAGCAACGGCACAGACGACTGAAAAGATCAAATATGCGGATATCCTGCACTGGCCTTACGATCTGCCGGGGTATTTCGATCTGGCCCAGGCCGAAGCCGCTGCCAGGGAGGCCGATAAACCCTTGTTTGTGGACATTACGGGAATCAGTTGTGTGAATTGCCGCGAAATGGAAGCCCGCGTCTGGAGCGATCCGCGCGTGCAGCAGATCCTGCGCGACGATTACGTGCTGGTAGCCCTCTATACCGACGACAAGACCAAAGTGCCCGAGAACGAATGGGTGACCACTGCGGGAGGCAAGGTTCTCAAGGACATCGGCCGCATCAACTCCTACATCGCCCAGACCCGTTTCGGGGTGAACGGACAGCCCAACTACCTGATCCTCGGCCGTGATGGGCAGGAATTGGTTCCCAAGCGGGCTTACAATCTCGACGTGGAGGCATACATCGACTTCCTGAAGAGCGGTGTGGAGGCGTATAATAAAACGAAATAGGATGGATAACGATAACCGGTTCGGGCAGTTCCTCCCGAACCGGTTATCGTTATCTCCTTGTTGCAGGATTCGGTAGGGTATTTGTATTTTTCCTGAAGTTGCCGTGCGCTGTTTATTCGAAAACAGGAGGGCCGTACCGAAGGTTTGAATCCGTTCGGGGATTCGATTTCAGTTATAAATAAAAGTTCGGGGTATGAAAATTTCGATCGTGGGGCCCGCCCATCCGTATCGTGGGGGCTTGGCCGTAATTATGCAGAGCATGGCCCGGGTTTTCCAACATCGGGGCGACGAGGTGAAGATCAAGACTTTCACGCTCCAGTATCCCCGTATTTTCTTTCCCGGCAGGAATCAGACGGTGCAGACACCTCCGCCGCCCGATCTGTACATCGTGCGGTGCGTGAATACGATGAATCCGTTCAACTGGATCGCCGTGGGGCGGTGGATCGCCCGCGAGAAGCCGGATTTCGTGCTGATGAAATACTGGACCCCCTTTATGGCGCCCTGTTTCGGTACGATTGCCCGTTTTGCCAAAAAGAACGGTACGACGCGTATCCTTTGTCAGATCGACAACGTCGAACCGCATGAACGCCATATGACTGACAAGCCGTTCAACCGCTATTTCCTGAGGGCGGTGGACGGCTTTATCTATATGTCCGAGCAGGTGCACCGCGAATTGCGCCGATATACGCAGGTTCCGGCGCTTTTCTCTCCGCATCCGCTTTTCGAAAATTTCGGTATCGTCATTGATCGTACGGAGGCCTGCATCCGCCTCGAACTGGATCCTTCGAAACGCTATGCGCTCTTTTTCGGTTTGATTCGGGACTACAAGGGATTGGACCTGTTGCTCGATGCCTGGAAGATCTACAAGCGGGAGCATCCTGCCGAAGACCGGCGCCTGATCGTGGCCGGTGAGTTCTATGCTCCGAAAGAGAAGTATTTGAAGCAAATCGCCGACAACGGACTGGAGGACGATGTGATTTTGCACGACTATTTTATTCCGGACGAATTGGCGCGTTACTATTTTTCCGTCGCAGATTTTTTGGTGCAGCCGTATCGTTCGGCCACGCAGAGCGGCGTGACCCAGATCGCTTATCAATTCGACCTGCCGATGGTGGTGACCGACGTGGGCGGTCTTCCGGAGATCGTGCCGGACGGTCGTGTCGGCTTCGTCTGCCGTCCCGATGCCGCAGAAGTCGCCCGGGCCATCGACCGTATCTGGCGGGACGATGTGCTCGCGGGATTCCGTGCGAACATGGAAGAGGAGAAGAAGCGCTTTTCGTGGGATGCGATGTGCGATCGCATTACGGAACTTTACCGATTGGTTAAATAGGAAGCGTAGAGGGTCGATCCGATTAAATAGGAACTCTTGTATCTCGAAAAGCGGAATCTCGTACGATCCTCGTCGCTTTAGCCGATAGACTCTTTATTACAAAACCCCCGCTGCAATTTGCAGCGGGGGTTTACTCATCATTTTTCCGGCAGACCGGGGATACGGATTATCGTTATTTCTTGATGTTGGGCAGTTCCAGGCCGTAGTGCTTTTTACGGTCTTCGAGCTTGAGCCAGAAAGCCAGCAGGAAAGCCAATACGCCGAGGCTGGCGAAAATCAGCATCGGAACCGTGTAGTTGTAGCTTACGTGTTCACCGGCTTTGATCGCTTCTCCCACGCCGGGATTGACCTTGTTGAGAACCCAGCCGATGATCATCGGGAAGGCCATCAGTCCGAGGTTCTGGATCCAGAAAATCGTTGCATAGGCAGAACCCATATAGCGGTTATCGACCAACTTGGGTACCGAAGGCCACAGGGCGGCGGGAACCAGCGAGAAAGAGAGGCCGAGCAGGATGATCGCCGAGAACGCGATAGCGGGGGTGAGGGGAACCAGTGCGAAAGTCATGTGGCAGATGAACATCAGGATCGCACCGATCATCAGCATCGTCGCGCCTTTGCCCTTGTGGTCGAGGAACCAGCCGAGGAGCGGAGTCAGAATCATTGCACCCATCGGGAACCAGCGGAAGATGTCCGAAGCCTGCTGGTTGGTGATGCCCAGATTACTTTCGAGCATACCCGTTGCGAAACGCTGGAACGGGAAAATCGCCGAATAGTAGAGCACGCAGAGTGCCGAAACGATCAGGAAGGTTTTGCTGCTGAAAAGGTTCTTCAGATCGGCGACCTTGAAGGGCTCTTCGGTTTCTCCTATCGGGGTGTCTGCCTCGGTTTGTCTGTCGAGTTTGAAGTCCATGACCGAGAAAGCGATGTAGGTCAGCAGGCCGATGCAGAGCAACAGGCCGACAACGGCTACCGGACGTGCTACGCTCGGATCGCCGCCCCAGTTAGCCACCCAGGGCGACAGGCTGAATACGGCGAATACGCCCAGTCGGGCAATAGCCATTTCCAGGCCCATCGCCAGAGCCAGTTCTTTCCCCGTGAACCACTTGACGATTGCACGGGATACTGTCACACCGGCCATCTCCGTACCGCAGCCGAAGATCATGAAGCCCAGGCAGGCGAGCTTCGCGCTGGCCGGAATGTCCGTGAGGAACGAATTGAGGAACTCGTAACCGAATCCGCCTTCATAGAAGTAGTTGCTCAGCCCGTAGAATTTGATACCGGCACCGAGTACCATCAGCGAGGCCGAAAGAATACCCGTAAACCGTACGCCCATCTTGTCGAGGATGATACCTGCGACGAGCAGGAAACCGCAGACGTTCAGAATGAATTCCGAACCGCCGTACAGTCCGAAAATCGTGGGGCTCCAGCCTCGGGTGCTTTCGAGCATGTTCTGCAACGGCGAGAGGACATCGACGAACATGTAGCCGAAGAACATGGTGAGCGCCACCAGAATCAGCGCGGTCCACCGAGCCCACGCCGAGTCGTTCAGTTTCTTTTGAATAGCTTGTGTCATAGTTTATTGAATTGGTTATTGTTAGTTAAAAAGCTTCTGTATGCTCCCCCGTGTAACGTTTGAGGATTTCGTAGGCCGAGGTAATGCCCAGCTCTCCGGCTTTCGAGAGGTCGAGGCAGCCCTTGCGCGTGTCTTTCATATAGATTTGGGTCATGCCCCGGTTGTAGAACGCTTCGGCGAAGAGGGGATTCAGTTCGATGGCTCTCGAAAAATCTTCGAAGGCCTCGGGGAGTTTGCCTGAAAGAGCCAGCAGCGTTCCCCGGTTGTAGTAGGCTTCGGCGAAGTTCGGGAAGAGGCGGAGCGTCTTGTCCAGATCGGCGATGGCTTCGTCGTAATTGTAGGTGCGTGTATGGGGGTTGGTGAGTTTGTTCGCCGGGTCGGAGTCGATCGAAATTCGCTGATAGGGATTGTCCAGGCCCGAAATGAAGTCGATCATTTCGGCCCGTGTCACGGCCCGGTTGAAGTAGAGGAACCTGTCTCTTATACACATCTGACGCTGCCGACGATCTT
>OWIM01001071.1_pt1 | contig 11920 bp, 6 predicted proteins | sample 1732751 | NCBI WGS metagenome assembly OWIM01 (sample SAMN05065749, study PRJEB22554) | human gut metagenome | biome: ENVO:2100002; feature: ENVO:00000062; material: ENVO:00002003 | host: Homo sapiens | place: USA
AGAGACAGAAGTAGAGCTCGCGATGGCAAAGTTCCATCACTTCTTTCTCGAATACCAGTGCCGCACCCGAAAAGCAGATCAACGTGATCAGTATTCCGAAAGGAACGGAAAGCCACAAGTGTATATTACGGAATATCTTTCTCATTATGTCAGTTTATGAAGCTCGGAAAAAGAGCCTGCCCGGCACATACCAGCAGGCTCTTTATCCCTAATTATAGTCAATGAATGGTTTTGCGCTTATTTAGTAGGTGTCAATCGGCCCACACCGCTGATCTGAGTAGCTTCAATGGTAACTCCCTTCGTTGCAGTGGCGCTCGACGGATTGATCTTGTAGATGGCAGGATACCCCTCGGTTGTCGTTACAGTCAGATAAACATTGCCATTTTCGGTATAAGGCGCGTTGCCGAAACCGGAAATCAAATTAGTCTCAGGCAAGCCGGTTACATAAGTCAGCTTCTTGTCGCCTGCCTTGAAGATGGCCAGTTGATTCGCAGTAAAATCATCTTCAGTCAAAGGACGGTCATACATCAACATCAGGAAGTAGTCACCCGTAATGTGCCAGCAACGGAGGAATGATTTTCCGCCACTTTGAGCTTCCAGATCACAATAGTAATCGTCAAAGTCTTCCGTGCCGTTAGGAATACGTACTACACCGGCAGGCAGAGTGGTCTGCTGGCGCGTATCGTCCATCGTCTTGGCATAACTGGGAGAGAAAACGTAGACGTCACCGTTATCTGCTTCCCAGATTGTCTGGTAATACTGAGATTTATTGCGCCCGCAAGCATAGCTGATCCGGTCTGTACTGATCAGCTTCTTGCTGGTAAGAGTCTCATCATCGAAGATGGCTACCCAACACTCATTGGGATATTGTGTCCATTGCAACTCGCCTTTCTTATAGCTGCTGCTGTTTGAGCCACCGTCTTCCGTCTTTATCAGGTCTTGATTACCCGGCAACACCCACTCGCCATTATTGTACGCTGCACCATACTGGCTCAGCCCCATCGGAACAGCTGCGCTGTAAATCTTGTTGCCGTGCTGCAAAATACCTGCCAGCGTCACAAACTCACCATTTCCCAGGAAATTCTCTGAGAGATAGGCCTTGTTTTGAGTGTCATTGGTCTTATAAGTTTCGGCCTCTACATCCAGATAAGAAAGCAGGAATGTCTTAGGTAAGTAACCGTTATCATCGGCATACCCGGTATATCCGTCACCTGTAGAAGAAGTGATGATATATCCCCCGTAAATACCATAACTGGTGAACCGCTTCACTGCATACTCGCCCGAGCGTGCCACCATTTCGTAATTTAAGTTCATGACGAATGAACGGGTAGTACCGGCATTACCCTGATTGTAGGTCAAACCATACAGATATTGATCTTTATAAAAGATCCATTGTGACGCACCGTCATTCACAAGGCCATTATTTATGGCGGAAACCGTTCCTTTATCCAATGTTTCGGAAGTCAATAGAACGTTCGTTGTATTTCCCGAAGCTGTAACCGAGGATGCTATCACATACTCGCCTCTACCTTCAGTGCCACCACCAAGGCTCGGTTCATTGTCAGTACACGCTGTCAGCGCTATTCCGGTTACTGCTGTTGCAAAAAGTCCGGTTAAAAAGTTCTTCTTCTTCATCTTGCTTTTACCTTTAATATTAATCTAAATTTATACTATAATTTCACCACAGAGGACACAGAGGACGCAGAGTTTTTGGATTTCTAATTCAGAGATAATTATAATCTCTGTGTCCTCTGTGCCCTCTGTGGTGAAATAGTTCCTTTCTTATCGGATCAATCATCTTTAATTTCCAAAGTATACCCTCACTTTCCCGTAGAATGCCCGTCCGGGCTTCTGAAGACTGAAGTTGTCATACAGTTTCTCGTCCGTGAAGTTGCGGCATTCAAACGATAAATTATACCGTCCGTTGCGCAGACTATAAGAAAGCGCCAGATTGTGCGAGAACTGATTAGGTACTACATAATCGTCCTTATTCGATCCGATATTAGATGAATAATAAGTAAAACTATGCAGATACTGGTTGTCATAGGAAACCGTCAGTGTATTACCTTTCTTCCAAAGGTTGCGCCAATAGAACGTCACATCCGAATCGGCAAACATATACGGCAGATTGGGCATACGCTCCTTATAGGCAAGATTGGCCGCACTGCTGGAGATCGAGGTCTTCATGTTGTCACGCACGTTCATCTGCGTAAAGTTTCCTCCAACACTCAGCCATCTTCCGAAACCATATCGGGCGGAAACGTTAAAGCCTTTCGTCAACACCTTACCATAATTTATATAGGTAGCAGCTGATTTACCTCCGCTCAGGTCGGCAATGTTACGCTGAATATAGTCTTTTGTATTACGGTATATCAGACCTCCTTCCACATATACGGAGTGTTTCCCGAATGTCCGGGTATAGCTGAGGTTAAGGTTCAGGTTGTCGCTATTCTCAGGCTTAATGCCGATATCTCCCATTTCCAGGTCTTCATCACCGAACATTTCTTCAATAGTAGGCAGTCGATAGGCTTTCTCATAGGACAATTTGGCCTGAAGGCCGGGCAATATGAAATAGGTTCCTGCTGCACCATAGCCCATGGAACTCACATCACGGGTAGTGCGCACATACTCACTCTGATTACTGGATGTAGCCATCGGACCTCCTACAAACTGGTGGTAGTATTTGCCGAATACGGAGAAGTTCCAGTTTTCAGACGGCATCAGGCGATAGGACAGGCCGGAAATATTCTTGCGGGTCTCCTTAGCGATAGCCTCTTTTTGCTCTTCCTTGGCAAGCAGCGAGGTGTTGGAACGGTGGAAAGCATTCAGTACATGATTGAAAGTCAACATTTGCGCCTTATCAATGCGGTAGTTCACGGTCAGCGTACCGTTCCAGTTGTTATTGTCCGCCCGTGAATGTTGGTAAGACTGTTCACCGGGAGAGTTCAACAGGGCCTTCTGCCCATACCAATTGTATTTGTATGAAGCAGTATCCACATTGGTAGTTTCATTCTTATTGTAATTGACGGTCAGTGCCATATCCAGACCTTTAGTGAGCAGGTCACGCTTGCTATATTCCAATGAAGGCATCAGTGAATGGCCTTTACGATGCTTCTGACCGTATACGATTTCCTGGCGGACACCGGTCTGTATATCCTTATACATGTGCGAATAGGTGAAACCCAACAACAAACGGTCCGCCCACGACTTGTCTATAAAACCAATCTTTCCGATAATGGCTTCGTTATGATATGTATCGTTGAAGCGCTTTACACGTACCTTCTTATCCCTGTCAATTCTGCCGGTTTCGAAGTCTTCTACCGGTGCCTCTACATGATAGTCGTTATCTGAATAATTCTGGAAAGCATTGATTTCATACGTAAAACCATTCTTAAAGGTTTGTCCGAAGTTGACGTATGATTTATGTGTATTAAATGAGCCATAAGAATAGGAGGCATCCAGAAACCAGCGTCGACGTTTCTTGTTGGTTACAATATTGATGACCCCACCGATGGCATCGGTACCGAATCCCACAGGTACTACTCCTTTATAGACCTCAATCCGATCGGCAAAGTTCACAGGAATATTATTCAGCCCGAAAGAGTTTCCTACGCCTTCCTGCGGTACACCGTCAATGAATACCTTGACGTGCTTTCCACTGAATCCATCCAGCATGAGTTGCATATCCGAACCTACACCACCCGATTCACGAAGTTTCATACCCGGTGCCTTGGTTAAGGCATCACTCAGATTCTTAGTAGTGTTCTGTAACTCTTTCGTATCGACAGCCACTGCATTAAAGGCTGATCTCTTCAAGCGGGTTACTCCTGTAGAAACAATGGTCACTTCGTCCAACTGCTGTGTCTCGGGAGTAATCGTGAGGTTCTGTTTCGCGCGCTCCCCTGCAATCAGCTTCACTTGTTTCTCTACTGTCTTATAGCCGATGGCAGACACTACCAGGGTATAATTGCCTGCGGGAGCCTTTATATGATAGATACCTTCTTGGTTGGTAGTACCTCCATAGCTGGTTCCTTTCAAGTAGACAGTCGCAAAATCAACGATTTCCTTCTCGGTAGACAGTATCTTGCCGGAAATCATAGTCCCGCCTTGTGAATAGACTGATAATGAAGAAAATAATAAGACAATAAATAAGGTAAGTCCTTCTATATTTGCTTTCAATTTACAAAGAGTTTTATGCAGTTAATAAATCACTGCAAAAGTCTCTATAAATTGAAAGCAAAACAATCGCTATATGCAGGTAAATATCTTGCCGGAGTATTCGATAGGAGTATACGCCGCAATCGCTATTAATAGGTATATTACATTTACCGGCACAAACTATTCAGATAAACTTCAATATTAGTATAGTTCTCATTCAATGTATAAGCAGATGCATCCGAAGCACTTCTCGGATTTAAGCCATGCTTACTTTCCCAATCATCGGGCATGCCGTCTCCATCACTGTCCTTCAATGCTTTCCCAGCTTTTAATACAGGCCAACCGCCTACATCTTCCTGTGAGTTGATAATACCATTTGTACCGAATGTACCAAGCCCCTCTCTTACTTGACGTAAGACCTCACGATCATAGCTATCCTGCGAGAAACTACATCCCACAGATTCCAAAATCCGCTGATAAGCAACAACAGGTGTATCTTCATGGATCGGTTCACTCGGGAAAGGAGAACCGACCAAACAGGATGCACATTCTTCACCCGAAGCCGGAATAGCTTCGGGAGAAATCCCAGAATCCGGTCCGGCACTTTTTCTGCCAGGGATATAGCATTTTCCGGCACAATCAGTTATAGCACTGTGATTATCATGTGTCACAGCATCATCACCTGCCATCACGTTACCGGCCACATAATAACGCCCTGTCCCATCCTCTGCAACATCAAGCAAACGATGATGCTGTGAAGCCGGTCCTGGTTTATAATAGTTATTCACCATGTTAATCTCAGCATGATGCCCACCTCCATAAGCGGTCTTGAATCCCCAATTATACACCACATTATTACGGTAATCCACCCATTTCGTACCATCTACAGAGGAGAAACGAGGATTGCGGCTCGCATGATTTGCCAGCAGATTGTGATGGAAAGTAGCCTTATATCCTCCCCAAATACCTCCAAAGCCATGGCTTCCTTTTGTATGAACCGAAGTGTTCAGACTATGGGCAACCAAGCACCATTGTACGGTAAGGTTCTCGGTTTTATAAATAGAGAGACACTCATCAATGCTCCAACTAACAGAGAGATGGTCGAGAATCACATTCTTCTGTCCGTAACGTCCACCTCCCATACCGTCACTGTCCAAACGGTATCGATCGCCCACACGTACACGGATATAACGTATGATAACATTACTGGCATTCACCACTAACGGATAATCCTTTAGACAAATACCGTCACCCGGTGCAGATTGTCCTGCGATAGTAATACTATCATTATTTATACGAAGCGGAGACTTTAACTCAATGGTTCCATCCACGGCAAAGACCACTATACGAGCACCGGTTTGCTCCACTGCATCGCGGAAACTGCCTTCCCCACTGTCATTCAGATTAGTCACGGTAAGTACACGACCACCACGGCCGCCAACAGTCCATTTTCCATACCCCTCAGCTCCGGGAAAAGCTATTTGTTGCGCTTGCATACAAGTAACTGCAAAAAGCAGGCAAGTGATAAGAAAAGTATTCTTCATGATTGCACTATTTTACTGTTTTGATTTTGTATTCTGAAACGTAGATTGTCATTCAATAAAAGTATGCTACTGAAGAAAAAGGCGGTACCTCTCTCAAGAGATCCGCCTTTTCCTATTTCAAAGCATTTATTAATAACACGGATGCTGCTGACCGGCAAGTCCCGGATTCACATCAATAATATTCGTAGTATTGAATGGCAGTATCTCCACCATATTCTTTTTCATACCATAAAAGACACCGGTCTTACCCGTAATCCATGCATTATTAGCAGAAAGTCCCTCAACGTCTTCCACACAAAGGTTTCCTTTCTGTTTAATAGAATTAACACTGAACATGTTCAGAATCGTATATTCCACTTCTTCCACCTTCTTTGCATCAGCCGGCACATCTTCTTTCTTAAAATAAACCTTTCCATCCGCTTCAAAGAAGTTGGTCTTCAAGGCACCTTTAGAACCAGAATTTAATGTATGCAAAGTAGTCAATGCATCTTCAGAGAGTCCCATATTCACCAAATCCTGTTCAGTCATTGAGATGTAAGGCAAGGCTATCGTCGGATCTGCAAAAGACGGCGTTGAAGCCAGCTTATAAGCACGATATACATCCACATCAGCATATCTGCCCTCACGCTTGGCCAATTGAACCAACTTTTCCTTTTCAGCCGTCAGATAATCAACTAATATACCCCAACGAGCCAAATCACTTTTGCGAAGTCCTTCATTGGATAACTCCAGTTTACGCTCCTGTATAATGTAATCCCTGAAATCTCCATAGTCGGAAGGGATCGTCCCCACTTTGGCAGCATCATTCCTGAATGCGCGCAGGCGTACATCTTCTACAGCCTTCTTGGCTTCGGAAGTGGCACCGTTGTTCAGTTCATTCAAAGCCTCAGCATACATCAGCAAGATATCAGAGTAGCGCAATATAGGCCAATTAAAATCCCGTTTACTATCAGAAGATCCTCTAACCTTTTTCCAGTTAATGCGATATTTACCTACTCCCATGCCAGCAAAAGTATTCATTTGGTAAGCGTTGTTACCGGTAGATAATTTAAGTCCATAATTACATACCGAAACATCACGCCGTTGATCGTCCTCTTCAAACTCAAAATAGAATGTCGGCATAGCTATCATCTGGCTACCACCCTTACCTAAACCTTCATTATCCGTACCGCTCGTAGGTATACCATTCGTATAACCGGTGCGGACATCCGGTCCATTAGTACTGTACCAACCATACTCAAGCATGGTCTCAGCATTATATTGCTGATTTCCCAAATCTCTGAAAACCTGGTCATAGTCTTCCAGCAATTTATTCTCTCCCTTAGTTATAACCGCTTTACAAGCATCCGCCGCTATCTGATAGAGTTCCTTTATACGAGCAGCATCACTACGTTGCGCAATCTTTAAAGAACTCTGAGTATACGGTACCGTATTCAGATCCCAACGTAAAGAATAACCGGCAGCATAGAGCGCAACACGAGCCAATATACCATATGCCGAATTCTTAGTAAAACGCTCGGGAGTAGCAACCATACCTTCACTTTTCCAAGGTAACAGCTCTATGGCACGCTGCAAATCTTCGATACAATTATCATAAATTATATCACGACTGACGCGCGAAGAAGAAAATGTAGTCAAATCGGCTGTCGGCACATTAGTGTAAGGCACATCGCCATAATAACGGACAATATTCCAATAGGCATAAGCCCTTATTGCCAAAGCCTCACCCAACAGTGCATCTACTTTTTTCTTCTCACTGTCACTGACACTCATTTCCGGAAGATTCTTGACGCACACATTAGCATATTCAATAGCCTTATACATATTAGTATAAGTAGAACTCAACATACTGGAAGTATTGGTATAGTCATAGTTGGCCACATTGTATTTGGAATTGGACTCTGTTGAAGCCGACTCATCCGTACCCATCAATAATTGATATCCCAATTCTTGAGTGTGCAACCATGAATAGCCACCCATCACAGCCATCTCTGCTCTTCCTACTGTTTCAAAAACAGTGGAACTATCCGCTTTTGATTCGGAAGGCATATCCAACCAGTCTTCACAAGAAGTAAAAACCAATAACATAGCTGCGGATACACCTAAAATATTTATTATCTTTTTCATATTCATTGTCTAATTTAGAATGTTAAGTTTACGCCTACTACCCAACTTTTGGAACGCGGGTAGGAAGAATTATCAATACCCGGTGTTAATGCACTGCTTGATGCGGACACTTCAGGGTCATACCCCGTATAATCGGTAAAAGTATGAATGTTATTCAAGGTACAATACACACGGGCATTACTGATTTTAGCGCGTTGCACTAATTTCTTTGGTAAAGTATATCCCAAGGTGATCGTATTTAAGCGTAAATAAGAGCCATCTTCCAAGTAATAACTACTGCGTTCACTAATGGCAGTCTTGTTATTCCCTGAAATATTCCACAAAGCATTACCATCATATTGGTGTGGATTCAGTGCAGCCAAACGAGCCAAATCAGAACTTTCTTTACCCGTTGAAGGATCAATCAATGTGAAACGGTTCTTCATTTTTTCAAGTGTATTCTGATTAGCCAGATACGGGCCAATAAAGCGCTGAGTACTCATGCTGAACACATCATTACCTACTACGAAATTCATGAAAATAGTCAAATCAAATCCTTTATAAGTAAAGGTATTGTTCCAACCTCCAGTGAAATTAGGAGCTGCATTTCCTATCACAGTACGGTCATTAGTACCCCATACCGGATTTCCATCTGCATCTACCTCACCAGCCGTCGGTCTATATTTAGCATCACCCGGCTTTACATTTTCACGATTAGAACCTTTCAAATAAGGAACACCTGCATTCAATGTATAGCCACCATCAGCATTCTGTGTAAAATCATCTGTCGTATAGATACCATCATAAATCAAACCAAAGAATTGTCCCAACGGTTTTCCTTTTTCAATTTTAAAACCCATACGAGATTCATACTCTGTTATGAAATTATCAGTTTCACCATCACCATAAATATCCAATACCTTTGAACGGTTGAAAGCAATATTGAAGTCCATTGTCCAAGTGAAATCCTTTGTACGAATATTAGTCGTATTCAAAACTAATTCTACACCACGATTACGGATAGAACCAATGTTCTGGAATTGATGGGTATAGCCAGTAGAAGTAGGTATTTGGTTCTTAATTAACAGATTGGAAGATTCATTGTTATACCAGTCTACTGACAGATTAACACGGCTATTAAGAATTGATATATCCAAACCGACATTGGTGGTAGTAGTTTTTTCCCACTTCAATTTCGGATTTCCAAGTGTTGTACCAGGCACAAGTGTTATGTAATCACTACCATTATAGCCATAATGACCTGAGCCATAATCTGTAGCATACATATTATTATCAACGTTATTATTACCAGAAGTACCATAACCTACACGCAATTTCAAGTTCTGGAAGAAATCAAAATCCTTCATAAAACCTTCTTCTGAAATTCGCCATGCTGCAGAAGCAGAAGGGAAGTAACCCCATTGTTGGCCACGGGCAAACTTAGAAGAACCGTCGGCACGTAATGTTCCTGTAAACAAATAACGGTCACTATAATTGTAAGAAAGACGGCCAAAGAGAGAGACAAGGCCAACTCTACTTTTCCCTGATTTCCACGTCTGCGGAGTACCCATACTGACATCATTCAAGCCAAAGTTGCCATCTGAGAATTTTCGGTATTCATTATCCAGATTCATAGATTCTTGATACCAGGTTTCCTGACCAAGCAGAACATTAAAACGATGGGCTTCTTTCACATTAAATGCATAATTCAATGTATTCGTAATCTGCCAAGAAAACTTTTCGCTGTTATTGCGATAACCATATCCATAAGGACTTTGATTGGACGAAGCTGTCTTCGTATTACCATTATCCCAATAATCTTTACGCACTTGCTGCCACATGTAACTTCCGGATGTACGGAAAGTCAAATCTTTCAATATATCTATTTCCAACCCGGCATTCACTGTTGCCATACGAGTATATTTCTCATTGGTTATAGATTGATTATTGATGATTGGATTATTAGCATCATAATTATCCCCACCATACATTTCAGAAAAGAGGTCAGCCAAATCAGAACCTAACAATTGTTCATTAGTCCACTTCACGCCACCTGTCACCGGTTGCAAAATTGTCTGTTTCAATGTACCGCCCAATGAACCTCCACCATCAATTTTTGTCATTTGTAAGCTGGAAGAAAAATCAAAACGTACACCTTTCCATAATTCATGATTAATCTTAGCACGGATACTATTCTTCTGATATCCATGTTTATCCATTATACCATCCTCACCCGTGTAGTTATAGCTCAACATATACTTAGTCTTCTCACTGCCACCACTGATATTCACATTGTGATTCTGTGTAATACCCGTATTACCGAACACCTCATCCTGCCAATCAATGCCGGCACGATTACCATACTCATTAGCAATACGACCGTATGCACCGGTATAGAAATCACCAGAATTAATATCTCCACCAAAAATATTCGAGAAGTTATCTTCATTGCCACGAAGTAACTGGAACTCATACTGATACTTTACATAGTCTTCAACTCCCATCAAATCCAGTTTCTTTCCTAATCGGTCAAAACTGACAAAACCATTATAAGAAACTTCGGTCTTACCTGCCTTACCGGATTTCGTAGTAATCAATATAACACCATTGGAACCACGAGCACCATAAATAGCCGTTGCAGAAGCATCCTTCATTACATCAATAGTTTCGATATCATTGATGTCTACATTCTGCAAACCATTTTCCATTTGGAAACCATCAACAATATAAAGTGGTTCTGTTCCTTGTGTGATAGATGTACCACCACGTACCGTAATATTAATATCAGCCCCCGGAGCACCACTTTGCTGTACGATATTCACACCTGCCGCTTTACCCGCCAATGCTTGTGCTGCAGTAGTCACAGGAGCGATAGCCAAATCCTTACTACCAACAGAAACAGAAGAACCAGTCAATTCTTTACGCTTCACCTTCGCATACCCAATAGCAACGACTTCTTCCAACATTACTGAAGATTCTTTGAGCGTAACTGCAAAATGGGTTTTGTTACCAATAAGAACAGTTTGATCTTCATAACCAATAAACGAAACCACCAATTCCTTAGCCGAAACAGGTACAGAGAGTTTGAAATTACCATCCATATCGGTAATAGTACCAATAGATTTGTCACCTTTCACCGTAACAGAAGCTCCGATCACCACGTCAATCGCATCGCGAACCGTACCGGTAAGCGTCTTGTTCTGGGCAAAAATGCTTAGAGGACAGCTTATTAACAGAAGCATTAATAAGCACATTTTTCTGTGTAAGATTCTCATAGATTATTAATATAATTTGATTAATAAATAATTCATTTGATAATACTTAGTATCACTTTCAACAAATTCTTCCGGTTTGCGGGAAGATGAGTTTCAAAACCTACACGCATACTTCCCGGATTAGATTCATCAAAAACATGGAGAACTTCATTTGACCAAAGTTTCATTTCAACATCACCCGGTGCAGTCACGGTAAGCAACATTCGGTGTCCATCCTTAGCCAATTCTATTTGATTCTTACCGATGATCTTTGCTTCAGCCGGTGTTACCATAATCCAAGTTACCAAAGCCTCTTTTTCTCCCGTAACCAGTTCATCTTTCACAATCAGATCATCTTCTTCATTCAGATAAATGATGCGGACAACTTTTTCCATATCATCAGCAAAAACACTTGTAAGATCTACTTCTCCCCCTTTCCTATCTTCACTTTTATATATTCTGTTAATAGAAGCATAACTATTCACTAAATGGCGCTTATTGTTTATCGTAAGCGTATTGTGTGCCATATTACCAAGACGGAACACTCCCCACCGTTGTCCTTCTTGAGACTGATCCCATAAATTTATTCCTCTACTCTCCAGACTTAAGTAATTTTGCATTCCGAGATCTATCGCCCAGCGTATTCCCTTCCTTTCATAAATAAACGAACCGGCATCCATATGCGCATGAGAAGTTAGGGGAGAACCTCCTTTTACGGCCAAATAGCTATCCTCTTTACTTTTCCATCCGCCACGATAAATAAAAACCGGGGTCTTTCCACCATTATGCCAGAAATGGCAGGAAGGTGGTTGTATATCTGTCTCTTATACACATCTGACGCTGCCGACGATCTTACGC
>OWIM01001110.1_pt1 | contig 11555 bp, 5 predicted proteins | sample 1732751 | NCBI WGS metagenome assembly OWIM01 (sample SAMN05065749, study PRJEB22554) | human gut metagenome | biome: ENVO:2100002; feature: ENVO:00000062; material: ENVO:00002003 | host: Homo sapiens | place: USA
GGAACATTTTTGTTCTGTCGGGACTTTTACAAAGATATTGTTGGGAACAGCAATGTGACCTCTCCTGCGCTCGATCAAATCGGCATCTTCCAGTGAACGCAACGCACGTTTAATGCTCATGGTGCTGCATCGTAGAGCATCGCTCAATGATGAAAGCGGGAAAATCACATAGACGAAGCCGCACTCATCCATCCAGTTGTTCTTTTGGGAAAGTGTTGCACGATCCAGCAACAGGGTGTAGAGCAGCTTTGCTGTGTGGCTCAGGTCGGTGTCCAGCAGAAAGCGGGGATAGGGCAGATATTGCGGCAAAGGTGTAGTGACAGTCAGGTAGTTGGAAATAAAATTCACCTCCAGTGTTTTTTCATCAAACAAATTTTTGGAAAGCATTTTACTGGCTGCTGGTAGTCTCCAGAAGATGCTGCCGATGCTGCTCTTTCAGATGCACAATATAGCTTTCTGCCTTTTGCAAAGCAGCAATAACTTTTGCTTCAATCTCTACATTTGTCAGAAAGTCGGGATACAGAGCAAAGCATTGTTCGAGACGGAAAATAAAGCTATCAGAGGCACTGTTGATTTCACTGAACATTCCTTCGGCATCGGCGACATGATCAACCGTTGCCATCTTTTCTCCTAGCTCACGAATGGTCTGGAGTTCGGTGCTGCGCTTACCCGATGAAATAAAAGGTCGATTCTCCGAGAGCGGATCAGCCGTTTGGATCTTCGATGTGGCAGCAGTAGAAAAATTGTTTTCGGTGACCTTGGAAAGTAATTCTAAATTCTCATAGGTGTCTGCACTATCGTCTGGTTTACCGTTCAGCTTTTCCTCTCGCCATGTTGATACCACGGTGGGCAATGCTTCCGTGGGAGTTCCACGGATAATGGTAGCCTCTCGCTGGGATAGCTTAAGTTTGCCGGATAAGATTTCTTCCTGAATGCCGGGGCAGTATTTTTCCATCAGCTCAACGGTTTTCATGAACTGCTCGGCACGAATTACAAAAGAGGGACTTACATTATTTTCTTTGGCGATTCGTTCAGTTGTGTTTTCTACAGGTGGCAAATTGTCAATTTGACAGTTTGCCACCTGTGTGTACTGATTGCCATGATTTCCCCCACGAGTGGATTTTTCAGAGTGATACTGCTTTCCAATCAGAAACTTTTTCTGCTCGGGTGTCAGATTCCGACGACCCAGCTGATGTTTGCAGATCCATGCCAGAACATCTTCACGGGTTTCGCAGGTGCAGGAAATCGAACGGGTGGTATAAGGAATTTCCGGGTGCTGCTGGAGAATCTTATAGCGATTATGACCATCAACAAGAATGTTGCCCCAGACGATCAGGGGAGACAGGACTTCGCCCTCTGAAAGGATGTTTTCTTCCAGTTGCTGAAATTCTTCATCGGTCAATGCAGGAATCTGAGATTGAAATTCGGAATCAATGATAAATTCAAACTTGTTTTTCTTCATAGGCAAAATCTCCTTTCAAAAATTTATTGGTAGTTCAGCCGTTATCCCCGCATGGATTTCCTGCCCCCTTCCGGCGGCGTCTTCCGGCTCTCCCTTGCGGGGTCATGGCCGGGTATCCCATGCAGACGGTCATTCGGTTCTCAAGGTTCGATGAAGGCTTGTAGAAAGCCTATCACAATCAAATAAGTATTTTTAGGACGTATCAGGTCCGGTTTTGAGGGAGAAAACCGGACCTGGGAGGTCCGGTTCTTGTGAACGGCTCTGGATAGAGCATACCATAAAATTGTTCGATTTTTTAGGAGGTGATACTTCCGCTTTTTGCCTTCAAAACCGGAAGTAATAGTTCCGGTTTTGTGCAATATTGAATGAATCAACGACGATTTTTTGGAAACGATTTTTTTCTACAAGAAATTTGCTTATTCAGCGTCTGTTAAGATACGCAGTCGGCACAGTTTATGTGCTGAATATCGGGTTTGGGCGAAGCCCAACAAGTGTTTTTGAAGTCGGATTTGAAAAATCTGATTCAAAAATTTCGAGGTGGTACCAACTCGCCCTGCTTGCTGCGGATGCAAACTCGAAAATTTTTGTGCAGAAAAATAACCGCCCGCTTCAAGTTGAACTTGAAAACGGACGGTCTCGATTGCAAAATGATTTTCAAATTTTGGAAGAACGTTGAGAGGTTTCATAGCACCCGCAAGCAATGCAGACGTATATACATCTGCTTATTTTGCGTTGCAAAATACTTGTTGGGAACACCCAAACCCTTGAACTGCATCCGGTGGATGCAGGCTGTTTTAAGCAAATAAAAAGGAAAACTGTTTTATTTCTTGCGGAATTCCCCATACAGCCACTCTGCCAATGCCGACATAATAGCCTTGTACTTGCTGGTATCCTCAAACAAGGAAGAGAAGGTGTCCTGCGCTTCGAGATAGCTGCCCTGTGCGGCAGTATCAAAAGCTTTGGGAAAGATGCTTTCGGTAAAGATCTGCGGGTCGGAGCTGCGCGCCAGCTTTGCCAGCTTCGGGTCGGCCAGCAGACGGTCATGCAGGGCAGTAAGCAGCACCCGGTCGGCATTGGTGAACTCGCCCTTGAACTTCTCGTTGATCTTCAAAATGATCTCGTCCAGCGGCTCCTTGGGGTCGTGGCCGAGAGTGCCTTTCTGGGTGACTGGCTCGTAGACGCCCTTGGCGCGTTCCAGCTCGATGGCACCGGCAAAGGTCTTTTGCAGCTTGTAATACTCCAGCTGCAATTTGCCCTCCAGATCCAGCGGAGAGACCTCGTCCGGCGGCAGCAGCTTGAGCAGGTAAGCGCAGAATACGTTCTCCTTATGCAGCTCTTCATCGAACATCCGCGCCACCTGTGAAACGTAGCCGTACCACTTGACAAGGCTGCGCAGCAGGCGGCGGAACTGGTACCGCTCGGCCTGCGTTTTCTGGTTGTAGCGGTCTGCCACCGGCTTCAAAACGCTGCTCATGCGGCCCACGGCGTTTTTATCCTGCTTGGTGCTGCGGAAATACTCCTTGGCAAAGGCTTCCACGTCTGCATCGGAATAGACGGCAAAGCTCCGCAGCTCCTTCTGGGTCTTGTAAATGAGGTCGGTGTTGACCTCCTGCTCCAGAAAAGTCTCCTGATAAAACGGCTGGAAGGCCTCCCGGATGTCCTCTGCCTTGTTCACAAAATCCAGCACAAAGGTGTCGATTTTACCGGGACAGGTACGGTTCAGACGGGAGAGGGTCTGCACCGCCTTGACGCCCTTCAGCTTTTTGTCCACGATCATGGTGTGGAGCAACGGTTCGTCAAAACCGGTCTGGTATTTTTCTGCCACGATGAGCACATTGAAGTTGTTGTGGAACTCCTTTTTGGTCTGGCTCTCTGCAATGTGACTGCCATCAGCGCGGACGTTCAGGGACGGCTCCGTGTACTCCACGCCGCCGTCCGGTACGGCACCGGAAAATGCCGCTAAGATCTGCACATCGTCATAGCCCTGCTCCGCAATATAGCGCTTGACCTCGTGGAAGTACCGCACCGCCGCCAGCCGGGAGGAGGTGACTACCATCATCTTGCCCCGCCCGCCGATCTTGTGGCTGGTGGTCTCCCGGAAAGTCTCTACAATGATCTTTGCCTTCTGGCTGATGTTGTAGGGGTGCAACTCTTCATACTTGCGGATGAGCTTTGCCGCCCGGCTGGCAGGCAGGTCGGGGTTGTCCGGGATGGTCTTGGCGATCTTGAAGCAGGTGGAATAGGTCATGTAGTTTTGCAGCACATCCAGAATGAACCCTTCCTCAATGGCCTGCCGCATACTGTAAATGTGGAAAGGGTGGTGGCTGCCGTCCGGGTACTCGGTGCCGAACAGTTCCAGCGTGGCGGCTTTTGGGGTGGCGGTAAAGGCAAAGAAGGACAGGTTCTTGTGCCGCCCGTGGGAGGTCAGTTCCTTCACCAGCGCATCCTCCGGGTCGATTTCGTCCTCCGCTTTGCCTTCCAGCTCGGCATATTCTCGCAGTGCGTCCTCGGTGTCGGCAAGGGCGGCTTTCAGCTTCAAAGCAGAGGTGCCGGTCTGGGAGGAGTGAGCTTCGTCGATGATAACGGCATAGTTCTTCCCGGCGGTCTTGTTCACCTCGGTGTAGATGACCGGGAACTTTTGCAGCGTGGTGATGATGATGCGTGCGCCGTTGTTGATGGCATCCCGCAGGTCGCCGGAGTTTTTGTCCTCGCCGATGGCCTCCACCGCACCCAGCGTGTGGTCAAAGCCGGAGATGGTCTCCTGCAGCTGTGCGTCCAGCACGGTGCGGTCAGTAACCACGATGACGCTGGCAAACACCGGCTTGTTCTCGGTGTTGAACAGGGAAGCCAGCCGGTACGCCGTCCATGCAATGGAGTTGGACTTGCCCGACCCGGCGCTGTGCTGGATGAGATAGTGCTGCCCGGCACCCTTCTGCCGCACATCTGCCACCAGCTTGCGCACCACGTCCAGCTGATGATACCGGGGAAAGATCAGGGTCTTGCCGTCCTGCAGGCTCATGAACTTTTGCAGGATGTCCATCATGCTGTCCTTCTGGAACACTTCTTCCCAGAGGTAGGCGGTAAGGTAGCCGTTGGGGTTGGGCGGGTTGCCTGCACCGCCGTCCCGCCCGGCACCGTTGGAACCCTGATTGAAGGGCAGAAAGCGTGTGTCCTTGCCCGCCAGCCGGGTGGCCATCCACACCTCGGTCAGGTCTACGCAAAAGTAGCCCAGAATGCGCTTGTTGAACTGGAAACACACCTCCCGGAGGTCCCGGTCGTGCATCCATTGCTGTTTGGCGTTCTCCACAGTCTGCCCGGTGAACTGGTTCTTCAGCTCAAAGGCGAACACCGGGATGCCGTTTACCGCCAGCACCATGTCCACCGAGTTGTGGGTGGTGTCGGAGTAGAACCACTGCCGGTTGCAGGTGATCTCGTTTTGGGCGTAGCGCTGGGCGTCCTTCTGGTTCAGCGCGGATTCCGGCTGAAAATAGCACACCCGGAACCGCCGTCCCCGGTGCTTGAACCCATACCGTAGCACCGAAAGCAGTCCGTCCGCATCGCAGGCATTGTTAAAGGCCGTGCAGAACTTCCGCACCGGGTTTACCGTGTTCTGCTTTTCAAAAAATGCCCACTCATTGGGCTGGGTCTTTTGCACAAAGCGGATCAGGGTATCCACAAACAGCCCCAGCTTGGGGTCGTAGCAATCCCCGTTGCGGGTGTAGCCCCCGGCAGGGGAGAGCAGCGCCGCCGCAATATCCGATTCAAACTGCTTTTCGGTGGTGTTGAGGGGCATGGTTAGACCTCCTTATTCTGATAAGAAATGTTTTTGACAGAGTTTTTTTAATTGTGTGTCATCGACGCCAAGATTGTGGAGAATCATGCAATAGATCAAACCAATTAAATAAAATGCTGTCTCGCAAAGCCGCTTGTCAAGAATCTGTTGTGTTCCATGTGTTGTACGGTTGCGATGAATCACTAAATTTTCAATATCTTCCCGATTCGGAATGGAAGACGTGTCAAAAAATAAAAGACGTAAAATATCGATATACTTTTCATAGGTCAAGTAAAATTTATCAGCATCTGCAAGTGTAAGATGCTTAAAAACACCCATAAGTGTATCATGTGTCTTTCTTGGAAATGGTCCGTTTTCTTCTTCGAAGGAACAAATTGTTTTTTTCAGCTCTTTTATAAGAGAGAAAAGTTTATCAGATTCTGCTAGATAGGTTGCACTTTTGTTGTCAGGAGTGGAGTTGCTCATTTTAACTCGGGCAAGCTCACATTCTAAACAGGTAACAATGCTGTGAATTATATCGGTTGACATCCTGCCAACATCTTGAGGAGAGGAAGGCAGAAAATCCATGAAGCAAAAGGGATTGTTAGGAATATTGCTATATATGAGTTGTAATAAGGAAAAAACGACATCGTTGAGTTCATCAAAACAGAGGTTATGCCAAGGCGTCTTTTGAACAGGAGTGACAGATGGTTCTTGAAATATTTGTGCATCATCAAAAACTTGACAGCATTCATCATGCCATTTTAACAAATACATCTCATCGAAAATGATGTTTTTATGGCTGGTCAAGAAGAAAATAAGCTTGTTCACATTTTCTATATGATGAAAAATTTCATTAAGCTTAATGGACTTGGAAAACAACAGTTGCAAATAGACTGTTCGATTTGAGAAGCTGTACTCATCAGGCCCACGATGTTCATGGGGGATTTTTCCTATGGTGACTTTAATGTTTCCGTAAGGCGTCGAAATTGTACCAGAAAGACAACGAAAATCTGTATTGGATTCAATGCTTTTTGGACAGTTGGCTAATGTGGAAGCAGAAAATGTGAAGAGGTCATTCAATGTGCCTCCACGAAATTCAATGGCCTCGAAGTGAGACCAGTCACAGGAAGCCTGATTCCCGCACTGAACTATGTATGTGCTAGTTCGAATCTTATAATAGGAAGGAATTTCTGGTGTTCCAAATTTCTCTGGAGAACCACAATAAATAGCAATATCATGTCCGTCATGTGTGACCCCTTTTAGAAAACCATCGTCGGGGAGAGAAAGAGTAAAAGCTTTCTCTCGGTCATATACATTTGGCTTCTTTGAAAGAGCATTCAAAAAGCTAAATGTATAATTGTCGTTAGAAAAAACAGCAGTTCCTCGTTTACATTCGATAGTACCAGTGCTGAAGAAATCGGATTCTTTCATACATTATACCTCATTAAAACTGCATTAGAGACGGATTTTTTAGCGCCATATAAGCAAAACTTTCACAAGCTTTTTAATGCCAATGCTTCCGCACATTTTACACCTCCCGTTTCCCCGTTACAACCTCATAAATCAAACTTTTCTTATAGCTTTCCAACTCTTGTACTAACCGTTCTTTTTTCATAATTAACTTATTCAGTTCTAAAGTGCGTTTCTTAATGAAACCGACAATTTCAATTTGTTCTTCAATAGGAGAAAGCGGAATTGTAAATGCAAGAACTTTGCTGGAACTTGTACAAGCCAGATTTGTGGTTTTGATTGCCGTTACATCAAAATAGGAACGACCAACATCAGAAGCGGTCAAATATTCCAAAAACTCTGGAAGTAAAATAGTTTCATTGGTTTGGACAGCAAATACATGATTCTGATGCAGACAAGGTTCAATTTCACCATGCCAGACACAACCTCTGCCAAGTTTGTCACGGTCGCCGCCTTCGGTCATAAGAACATCACCGGAATGAAGTCTATACTTCAAATCCTCATCGGGCGTTACTTCGATAGTAGCCAAATCGTTCAAATCAACATAACCGCCCTGCACATTTGCAACTCTTAAATAAGGACGCTCTATTAAGACGGTATCTTTGCTATAACTCTTTCCGAGCGTAATGCCGGATTTGATTGTAGCACAGTGACGTAGTTGAGTTTTTCGCCACTCTTTTGGAATCTCCCCAATCCACTCAACCCCGCTATCCTTCATCTCTCGCTCACCACGCACGCCTTTGGTAACAGCCTGCGTAATAACTGCCTGCTTGAGCTTTTTGTATTCCTCGATGCTGGAACGAGTTTTGGAGAGCATTGCATCAATTTCAGAACATTTTTCATCAAGAAAGCTCACAAGCTTGTGCTGTTCGACTATCGGAGGAACAAGATAGAGTAAATCGGCCAGTTTATTCCATTTCAAATCACATGAACGAACGCGAATGCCAGTTGAAAGAGCAAGAAAAACATTGTTGTAGGCCATGGATCTTAGGTAATACATGAGGTACTTTTTGTCTTGTGATGAATCAAGAACAACAAGGACAGGAGAGGATTTTCCGCGAGAATCTGATATGCCAATAGAGCCTGCAAATCCATCCATCCCATGTACAACAAGATCACCTGGCTCGATACCTTGATAACCAATTTCTTTGAGAGAAACCGTAAAACCATCTTCTCTGCGATTACTGCGCAAGGTTACTTCGCCATCACGGAAACAAGTAATAACGCCGTCAGTAGGAAAAACTGCTCGTTGCAGAAGTGTTAAAATATGTTTTCCACGCGCTATGCTCCACCCCTCGGGAATCTCCCCAATCCATTCAATACCGCTGTCTTTCATTTTCCGTGCCATGGTCAGTCCTCCTTATGGAACAGCTCTGCCAGCCCGGCGGAGATATCCTGTTCCAGTGCGGTGATGCGTGCTACAATATCCTCCACGGCTTCCGGCGCCTGATACTCGTAGAAATAGCGGGTCATGGGGATCTCGTAGCCCACCTTGGTCTTGCTGTGGTCGATCCAGGCGTCGGGGGCGTAGGGCAGAACTTCCCGGGCAAAGTAGGCGTCAATATCCTGCACCAGCGGCACGTTTTCAGTGTCACGCAGGCTGGTGTCCGGCACAGGCTTGCCGCGCTTCAGGAGGATGTTGCCTGCCTCGTCCCGCTGGGGGCGCTCCACCACGATCTTGTTGTAGCCGAACTCCACGCTCTCGAACACCTTGCTCTCGCAGTAGATGCCGTTTTTGTCGCCGTACACCTTGCCGTTGGCAAACTCACCGTAGGCGGTGACGATCAGCTCCCGGCAGGCATCGGTGATGTCGTTGCGCTTGGTGCCGATGCTCTTGCGGCGGGGTTCAAAGCAGTGGCTGGCGTCAATGAGCTGCACCTTGCCCGCACGGTGGGCGGGCTTATCCTTGCTGAGCACCCAGATGTAGGTGGAGATGCCGGTGTTCATGAACATATCGGTGGAAAGCTGGATGATGCAGTCCAGCCAGTCGTTTTCCAGAATATACTGCCGGATGTTGCTGGGCCCGCTGCCGGCGTCGCCGCTGAACAGGGGAGAGCCGTTCTGGATAATGGCCATCTTGCCCTTGCTTGCCAGCTTGGCAAGGCCGTTCAGCACAAAAAGCTGCTGACCATCGCTGATCTTGGGCAGACCGGGCGCAAAACGCCCCATCTCGCCCCGGGCGGCCTCGGCTTCCACCGCCTTCTGCTCCCGCTTCCAGTCGATGCCAAAGGGCGGGTTGGAGATGATGTACTGGAAGGTGAACCCGGGAAACTGATCCTCCGACAGAGTATCACCGAACCGCATATTGTTAGGGTCGCCGCCCCGGATCATCATGTCCGCCTTGGCGATGGCAAAGGTGGAGGGGTTGAACTCCTGCCCGAAGCAGGTCACCTCAATGTCGCTGTTCAGCTCGTGGATGCGCTCCTCCATGCAACTGAGCATCTGGCTGGTTCCCATCGCCATATCGTAAACGGTCATACTGCTGGTGTCAAGGTCGGCTTCGGACAGCAGCAGGTCGGTCATCAGGTAGATGATATCACGGCTGGTGAAGTGAGCTCCGGCTTCCTCCCCAAAGCTCTCGGAGAATCGCCGCACCAAGTCCTCAAAGATGTAGCCGCAATCCACGGCGCTGATCTTGTCCGGGCCAAGATATCCCTTCTCGGAGCCGAACTCCTTGATAACGAGGTAGAGGGTGTTGCTCTCCACCATCCGCTTGATGATGTTGTCAAAGTCGAACTTTGCCAGCACGTCCTGTGCGTTGGCAGAGAAACCGGACAGGTAATCCCGGAAGTTGGACTCAATGTTGTCCGGGTCTGCCAGCAGGGTCTCGAAGGTGAAGCGGCTGGTGTTATAGAACTGGTAGCCGGAGGCTTTCTGCAAAAAGCCGTCGATGACCTGCAGCTTTTTCACCTTTTCGTAGGTGTCCAGCACTGCCTGATGGGTGGGCAGCAGACAGTCGTGAAACCGTTTCACCACGGTCATGGGCAGAATGACCAGACCGTACTCGTGGGGCTTGAACGGCCCACGCAGCATATCGGCTACGTTCCAGATCATGGCGGCTTTTTCGGCAATGTTGGAACCTACGGCGGTGATCTTATCGTTTGGCATACGTTGCTCCTTATTTTTTTTTGTGATAGGTGGACATTCTGATTTTACAACAATGGGTGTCCCATAAAGTGGACGGAAGACTGCTTTTCCTGAAAAATGATTCTTGCATCTATTGTACCACGGATTTTGAGGAATGACTATATTTTGCCAAAAAGAAATGCCCGTCTGAAAACCAGACGGGCAAACTGTAAATCATATCATCTGAAAATGCTTCAATGCTTCCACAATTGCATCTTCTTTCTCCTTCGGACACTGGGGCTGCTTCGTATTTTCGGACTTCGCCTTGTGGTGGTTCTCCCGTACCTCCAGACCGCATTTCTGCTTGACCTGCGAGATATACAGGGAAGAAACCTTCAGCCCAGTCTGTTCCAACACACGGGCCTTGATTTCAGGATAGGTCGCACCCTTTTGCAATCCTGAAGTGTCCATGCCCTCCAAAGAGAACTCTACACGGACTTTTTTGGAGTCAATCTCACCCTTGGAAAGTGCAATGACGCACTCGACATGTGTATCACTGTCCAAACTCATTTCCATATCTTCCTCAATAATCGGAAGCTTGAATTTGATGGATTTGAGCCACTGACCGTTTGGCTGTCGTTCCTCATAGATATGGATTTCAGAAATCAGCGATTCCATAATCTGTCGCTTCTCCTGCTCGTCCATGACAGCGTACAGCTTTTCAAAATAAATCAGCACTTTGTAGATATTGTCAGCAGTGAGTTTTTCTGCTTCTATTGCCATTTTCTTTGCTCTGGCTTCAATCAACAGATTCTCCGTATCCTCTATCTTATCATACATTTTATAAAGGCGATCATCAAGGTCTGCTTTACGCTTGATGTAGTGCTTATCATCTGGGTCAAGGGTATCAATCTCATCAATCAAACGGGACTTCGTAGCATAGCTCTGACGAAGCTGTTTTTCATAATTGGCAATCTCCTGTTCAATGGCGGATGTATCTATCTTCATATTGATTTTTTGCTGCATCATCGCCGCAAACTTCGGATTGCTGACCAGTTTGATAATAACCTCTGCAACAGCACCGTCCAGCAATTCCTCATTGATTTGCTTCTTGTATTCACACTTATGACCACGGGTCATAGTGCGGTGTTTGCAGCCATAATAGAAGAAATCCTTATATTTCGTGCCGTCCGGCTTGTGCTTGATGCTTTTGTTGCCGTACATTCCGGCTCCGCAAATAGGACATTTAAGTAATCCGGTCAGCAGGTGTACCTTGTTGTCTTTACCGTTGTTGACCTTTTCATACTTCTTCGCCTGAGCAAGAAGTTTTACTTGGGCTTCATGCCAGAGTCCTTCTGATACAATGGCTTCATGCAGACCGTCAACTAACAGATAATTTTCCTGCTCCACAAGTCGGTAATCATTGCGAGTTCCATGTACCTTTTCTGTTCTTCTCCTGCCGTAAGCAATTTTACCACAGTAAACGGGATTTTTCAAAATTCTGCGAATCAGGGCTGCATCAAACAGAGGATTTTTTCCATTCTGCCGCTGAATTTTGTTGATACCGTGATTGGCAAGGTATTTCGCAAGTCCGTTAGCTCCTATATCGGTATGCACATACTGGTCAAAGATAATGCGGATTGCCTCGGCTTCTTCCTCGTTGATATACAGCATACCTTTTTCCAATTTGTATCCGTAGGGAGCAAAACCACCGTTCCATTTACCCTCACGAGCTTTCTGGATTCTGCCTTCCATCGTCTGAACACGGATATTCTCACGCTC
>OWIM01001133.1_pt1 | contig 11327 bp, 7 predicted proteins | sample 1732751 | NCBI WGS metagenome assembly OWIM01 (sample SAMN05065749, study PRJEB22554) | human gut metagenome | biome: ENVO:2100002; feature: ENVO:00000062; material: ENVO:00002003 | host: Homo sapiens | place: USA
GTAAGATCGTCGGCAGCGTCAGATGTGTATAAGAGACAGGTAGATCTCCACGACGCGGCCCTTGGGATAGCCGCCTACGCCGAGCGCCATGTCCAGGGTGATCGAACCCGTGGGGATTACCTGTACGTCGGCGACCTCTGCGCTCGACATGCGCATGATCGAGCCTTTGCCGAAATCCTTCTCGATCTTCTCCATCACCGCGTTAAGTACCTTTAACTTGTCGGGATTTGCTTGTGTTTTCTCTGCCATATAGTCGAATTGTTTTTATTTTTTCGTATTTCGTATCCGGTGTCCGGTGCGTAAACCCGGGATTTTCCCGCCTGCCGAACTTTGCTGTTCTGTCGTCGCTGCCCGGCGACCGACGGATCTTCCGACACTGTTCCTGAAAGTCGGAATCGCCGTTTCGCTCCGGGTGTTTTACACAACGGGATTTATTTTTCAAAGTTACGAAATAAAATGCAATTATCGCCATTTCCGGCCGGATTTATGGCTGTTTGCGGATGTAATTCTGTGGGTGAAGGGGAAATTTGCGGCTGCGTGTCGGGGTGGGTCGTATTTTGGGGAAACAGGGTCGTTCGTTGCCGACGGCCTGAAGAATCCGGGATTTTCGGAGGCGGAGGATATGGTCGGCGAATCGACTGCCTCCGGTGTGGTTCAATGTCCGGGTGCAACCGGATTGGAGAAGTGTATGCGTGCCGGTGTCGGGGATGGTTTTGTCCGGAGTGACAACAAGCGGAAGGCGACGGAGTTTGCGGGCTTGTATGGCATCGGAAATATCGAGTCGTCGGTAAGTTTTTCGCAAATTTGTGATTCGGGAGGAGATGAAAAAAGTCCCGGCGGGTTATGCCAGGACCAGTTTTTCGAGCTCTTCCATCTGTCGCTGAAAAGCCTTGTCCGTTTCGATCTGGTTCGATACCGCCTTGCAGGAGTGCAACACCGTGGCGTGGTTGCGTCCTCCGATAGCCGAACCGATGGCGATCAGCGGGGATTTGGTGTGCTGCTTGGCCAGGTACATGGCGATCTGACGCGCCTGAGCCACTTCGCGGGTTCGTTCGGGCGAATTGAGGCGCTGGATGTCGATATGCAGGAAGTCGCAGACGACTTCGATGATGTGCTCGATTGTGATCTCTTTTTGGCATACCCGGACATAGACCTTCAGAATCTCCTTGACGAGCGACAGGGAAACTTTCTTGCCCATATAGACGGTATTGGCTACCAGGGCCGACAGAGCGCCCTCGATTTCCCGGACGTTGGCGGAGATATTGTCCGCCAGGTAGCGGACGATTTCGTCCGTAAGCTGGAGGCCGAGTTTCTGAGCCTTGATTCTGATGATCTTGACTTTGGTGTCGTAGTCGGGCGTGTTGAGCTGGGTCGAAAGTCCCCACTTGAAGCGGGTCAGCAGTCGCTGTTCGATGTCCTTCAGCTCCACGGGCGGTTTATCCGAGGTAAGGATCAACTGTTTGCCTGCCAGTTGCAAGTGGTTGAATATGTTGAAGAAGGCGTTCTGGGTGCCGGTTTTTCCCGTGAGCTCCTGGATGTCGTCGATAATCAATACGTCGATCATCTGGTAGAAATGGATGAAATCCGGAATTTCGCCGTTCTTGTAGGCGGTCTGGAATTGCGCCTGGAACTTGTTCATCGAGACGTAAAGCACCTGCAGTTCGGGGTGGCGCTGCCGCACTTCGTGGCCGATCGACTGCACGATGTGGGTCTTGCCCAGTCCGGAGTTACCGTATATATACAGCGGGTTGAAAGGCGTATGGCCCGGATCGACCGCGACGGCCATACCCGCCGAACGGGCCAGGCGGTTGCACTCCCCTTCGATGAAGGTTGCGAACGTGTAGTTCGGGTTGAGCTGCGGGTCGATGACGATCTTCTTGAGACCCGGAATGACGAACGGATTTTTTATATTTGCCGTGTTGGTCTGGGTGCTGAACTGCGAAATCGCCGTCGTATCGGCTTCTTTCGACACTGGCACGCTCTGTGCGTCGTTTTTGGGAACGGCGTAGTGCAGGCGGATCTCCTGTCCGTAGAGCTGGGAGATGATCGGCCGCAGGAACGGAATGTAGTGCTTCTCGATCTGATAGACGTAGCTCATGTTGGGCACGCACAGACGAAGCGTCTTGCCGTCGAATTCGAGCGGCACGATGGGTTTGAACCACTTCACGAACTCCTCTTCGGTCGTTCGGGACTTGATCTGGTCCAAACAAGTTTGCCATTTTTCGCAATATGTCTGTGCGGGAGCTAACATCGATGGAGGGTGTATCCGTTTTTTTTGGTAGCACAAAGTTGTAAATAAATTTGTGAAAATGGAGCGGCAAAATGCTTGCAAAAGTCGATACTTTTACTATAGAAAAAAGGATGTGGCAGGCTCCTCTTTTTTAACTTGCTGATAGTGAATATTGGAAATAAAATATGTATATTTGCGTATAAAATTTTTGGAGGATAACAGCTTTAAGCTATAAATAAAACCAATGTAGTTATGGAAAACGGATTAGAACAACAAGTGCTGGCGAAAGCCCAAAAATGGCTCGACGGCAATTATGATGCAGAGACTAAAAAACAGGTTAAATACCTGATGGATAATGATATGAAAGAACTTGTAGAGAGTTTTTACAAGGACCTCGAGTTCGGTACGGGCGGTCTTCGCGGGGTCATGGGAGTGGGCACCAATCGTATGAATATCTATACGGTAGGTGCTGCGACGCAGGGTCTTTCGAACTACCTGAAGCGCAATTTCGCGGGCGAGGAAATCCGGGTCGTCGTAGGGCACGACAGCCGCAACAATTCGCGGATGTTCGCCGAGCGTGTGGCCGACATCTTCGCCTCGAACGGATTCACCGTATTTCTGTTCGACGCGCTGCGTCCGACACCCGAGTTGAGCTTCGCGATCCGGGAGCTGAAATGTCAGTCGGGCGTGGTCGTCACGGCTTCGCACAACCCCAAAGAATACAACGGCTACAAAGCCTACTGGTCCGATGGATCGCAGGTTACGGCACCGCACGACAAGAACATCATCGACGAGGTGGAGAAAATCACCGAGGTCGATCAGGTGCTTACCGGCCGGAACCCGCAGAACATTCATGCTCTGGGCAAGGATTTCGACGAGTTATACCTTAATAAAATATACGAGTTGTCGCTTTCGTCCGAGAGCGTGAAACGTTTCCACGACATGAAGATCGTCTATTCGCCCATGCACGGTGCCGGCGTGCGGCTGGTTCCCGAGTCGCTCAAGCGCTTCGGCTTTACCAACGTGCAAATGGTTCCCGAGCAGGCGGTGATCGACGGTAATTTCCCGACGGTGGAATCTCCCAATCCGGAGGAGCGCAAGACGATGTCGATGGCTATCGACCTGGCGAAGAAGGTGAAGGCGGATCTGGTGTTGGCTACCGATCCCGATTCGGACCGTATCGGCGTGGCGCTGCCTGATGAAAACGGCGAATACGTGCTGTTGAACGGCAACCAGACATTGGTGCTGCTGATGACTTATCAACTGACCCGCTGGGCCGAGTTGGGCCGCCTGAACGGACACCAGTACGTGATCAAAACGATCGTTACGACCGAAATGGTGGATGCCGTAGCCGACTATTTCAAGGTGAAATGCTACGAGTGTCTCACCGGCTTCAAATACATCGCCAAGATCATTCGGGGGCACGAAGGTACCGATATGCAGTACATCGGCGGCGGCGAGGAGAGCTTCGGCTACCTGGCCGGGGACTACGTCCGCGACAAGGACGGCGTGTCGGCCTGCTCGCTGGCGGCCGAGGCCGCAGCCTGGGTGCGCGATACGATGGGTATCTCGCTGTACGAGTGGCTCAAGCAGCTTTATGTCAAGTACGGATTTTACCAGGAAGGCCTCGTTTCGGTAGTCCGTACCGGTAAGGAGGGTGCCGAATTGATCCAGCGGATGATGGTCGATTACCGTGCCAATCCTCCGAAAGAGATTCTCGGCTCGCTCGTGGTGAAGATCAACGATATTCAGACTTTGGAGTCGTTCGATGTCCGCACCGGAAAGAAGACGCATCTGGAGCAGGATAAGAGCAACGTACTTCAGTGGTATACCGAGGACGGCACCCGTGTCTGTGTCCGTCCGTCGGGTACGGAGCCCAAGATCAAGTTCTACTTCGGGGTGAAGGCTACCCTGCCGTCCGTCGCCGATTACGAAAAGGTACGGGCCGAACTGAACGACAAGATCGAACGGATCAAGAAGGAGCTGAAATTGGTGTAAAATATTCATATAATTTTATGGAATGCGGATATTTCCCGATTATAGGTTGGGGATTTTCACTCCGGAATCAAAAAAGAGAGCCTTAAAAAGGCTCTCTTTTCGTTAAATTCAATAATTGTAATTACCCTACTACTTTTCGGATGCGTTCCAGCCCTTCGGCGAGCGTCTTGCGGGGGCAGGCGATGTTGATGCGCAGGAACCCTTCTCCGGCGTACATTTCGCCTTCGTTGATCCATACGTGCCCCTCCTCCAGTAACTGCCGGGCTATTTCCGTCGTGGGGCGTTTCAACGTCCGACAATCCACCCACACCAGGTAGGTGGCCTCGAGCGGAGTGACCGGCAGAGCCGGCAGGTGCCGGGTGAAGAAGTCGCGCAGGTATTCGTAGTTCTCCCACAGGTATTTTTTCAGTTCGTCCAGCCATTCGCCGCCTTCGTTGTAAGCTGCGATCAGGGCTTCGACTGCAAAGGCATTCAGTGCGTGGAGTTCGTTATCGACGAGTTGCCGGTCGATTTTCCGGCGTATCTCGGGATCGGCGGCGATGATGTTGGCTGCTTGCAGACCGGCGATGTTGAAGGTCTTGCTCGGGGCGGTGCAGGTGACCGAATGCCGCAGAAACTCTTCGTTCAGCGAGGCGAACGGAATGTGGCGATGGCCGTCGAGCGTCAGGTCGCAGTGGATTTCGTCCGATATGACCGTTACCCCGTGCCGCAGGCAGATCTCCCCGAGGCGGGTAAGCTCTTCGGCGGTCCAGGCCCGGCCCGCCGGGTTGTGGGGATTGCACAGGAAGATCAGCTTGGCCTGCGGGTCCGCCGCCTTGCGTTCCAGATCTTCGAAGTCCATGCGGTAGGCGCCGCCTTCGTCGATGAGCGGATTGGCGAGCGGCTGACGGCCGGTACGCTCCAGCACGGCGAAGAAACAGTTGTAAACGGGCGTCTGAAGGATTACCTTGTCGCCCGGTTCGGTCAGGGCCTTCAGGATGACCGAAAGGGCGGGAATGACGCCCGTAGTCGGGAGGATCCACTCGTTTTCGATGCGGAATCCGTGCCGTTTGCCGAACCACCCTTTCACGGCTTCGAAATAGGCGTCGGGGACCTTCGTATAGCCGAAAACGCCGTGGCGGAGCCGTCGTTCCAGGGCGTCGAGTACGGGCGGGGCCGCGCGGAAATCCATGTCGGCTACCCACATAGGCAGCACCCGTTCGTCTGTGGCCAGATCCCATTTGACGGAGTTGGTACCCCGTCGCGGAATAATCTCATCGAAATCGTATTTCATAACTCTAAAGTATTTGATTACAGGTAACAGTTCCGTATTTTATCGCGGTATCGCCCCTTGTTCGGGGGATTACGGGCTTTTCGTATCCGATCCCGCTTTTATCGGGCGGTTTGCCGGAAGATGGTTTGTCGGAAGGGCCGTATTTTGTCGATAATGACTTCCGTCGTACATAACCTGCCGGAACGATTCGGGAACGTAATCGCCCGGAATACCTATCAGGCAATTATTATATTTTTCAATGTTCCAGCCATCGTCCGACGGTCGCTTATTCACAGCCTGTGTCCGCGTTTGTGATTCTCATCCTCTCCCGAACCCCCTTCTCGGATAAGTTATTATCCCCGCTTTTCGGGGTTTCGGTTCATAGCTTGGGATTGTTGCGGTGCCGCTCCTTGTCGCGGGCCGTTTTCTTGGCGAAGTTGGCTTCGAGGGCTTCGGTGAGGTTTACTCCCGTCTGGTTCGCCAGGCAGACCAATACCCACAGTACGTCGGCCATTTCGTCCGCCAGGTTCTCCTTTTCTCCCGCTTTGAAGGATTGGTCGCCGTATTTGCGGGCCATGACGCGGGCCAGCTCCCCCACCTCCTCGGTCAGGATGGCCATGTTGGTCAGTTCGCTGAAATAGCGGACGCCGTATTCGCGGATCCATGCGTCCACTCGTTTTTGCAATTCACTCAATTCCATATCGGTCGATTTTTCAAATTTCGTCGTTACAGAGCCGTTTTTTCCCGTTGTCTGTCGGCCGTTCGCTTGCTTGCCGGGTTTTCTTTCCTGCCCTTTCCAGCCCTGCCTTTATCGGCAGACGGCTGTCCTATTTTACCCGGATCAGATTCAATCCGTCCCGGATCGGGACGATCACGTTTTCCACCCGCTCGTCCTCCCGTATCATGCGGTTGAATTCCAGCAGCGCCTGCGTATGGCGGTCGTTGTGTGCTACCGGTTCCACGATCTTGCCCGACCAGAGGATGTTGTCTGCGATCAATATCGATCCGCTGTGCACCAACACTTTGCTTCCTCCGTCACCCATTAGCATCCGGTAGTAGTCTGGGTATTCGCGCTTGTCGCCGTCGATGAATACGAGGTCGAACGTATATCCGAGTGTCGGGACGATATCGAGTGCCGAACCGATATGCTGACGGATTTTTTGTCCGTGCGGGCTGCGGCGGAAAAACGAGGCGGCGAACTCCTCCAGCTCGTCGTCCACCTCCACCGTGTCGAGCACGCCATCCTCTTCCAGCCCGGCGGCCATGCAGAGGGCCGAATAACCCGTAAAGGTCCCTATTTCCAGGATGTTGCGGGGCCGTAACATCCGCACGAGCAGCTCCAGCAACTTACCCTGGATATGCCCCGAGAGCATGCGCGGCTGTACGACCTGCAGATGCGTCTGGCGGTCGAGTTCGTGCAGAAGTTCCTCTTCCGGCGACGAAAAATCGTGAATATATCGTTCGAGTGCGTCCATAATATATAATTGTGTGTCGGGTCGTTGAAAACCGTTATTTATAGATGAGCCGCGATGGTGAGGAGAAGACCGACGAAGCTACGGCGGTCAGGTCTTCGGCCGTGAGAGCCTGTATTTTGCGATAAACCTCCTCCATCGTATCGACCTCGCGGTGCGCCAGGAAACTCTTGCCCGCACCGAGCATGTAACCTTCGTTGCTCTCCATCGAGATCGCCAGCTGGGCGATGAACTGCTTCTTGGCCATCGAAAGCCGTCGGGCCGAGAGCGGCGTGGTTTGGAGCCGTCCCAGCTCTCCCTCGATCAGCTCGATGCAGTGATCCGTGTTGTCGTGGTCGCAACTGAAATAGATGGCCACGATGCCGCTGTCGCTGTAAGGCGTGTAAGAGGCTTCGATGTTGTACGAAAGCCCGTTTTTCTCCCGCACCAGCACGTTCAGCAGGGAGTTGGCCGAAGGGCCGCCGAGCAGATTGACGAGCAGCGCCAGCGGCAGCCGCTCCGCGTCGTTGATCCCCTGCGCCCGAGCACCGATGATGCAGTGCGTCTGGTGCGTATGTTTGGTAACGATTCGGGAGAACGGTTCGACGGCGGCGGGTTGCCGGCGCGAGAAATCCCGTGCGGAACTTGTGATGTCGTTCAGGTAGCGGGCGACGGTCGTTTCGACGCTCTTGGCCGAGAGGTTCCCGATCGACGAGAAAACCATCTGGTCGGTGGTGTGCGTGCGTGCGACGAACTCCCGGATCGACTCTCCGCTGAAGCGTGCCAGGCTCGATTTCCGGCCTAAAATATTGTGTCCCAGCTCCGACCCGGCGAAAAGCATCTCTTCGAACGTATCGTAGATCATGTCGGCCGGAGAGTCCTTGTAGGTATTGATTTCGTCGTAGATGATCTCCTTCTCTTTTTCCAGTTCCCGGTCGGGAAAAGTCGAATGGAAGGCGACGTCGGCGATCAGCTCCACAGCCTTCGAAAAGTCGCTTCGCAGGGTCGTGGCGTGGATCGTCGTATCCTCCTTGGTGGTGAAGGCGTTGAGTTCGCCGCCGAGGTTTTCGAGCCGGCAGTTCACCTGGTAAGCCTTGCGGTGCTCCGTGCCTTTGAACAGGGCGTGTTCGGTGAAATGGGCCAGTCCGAATTGATTCTTCAGCTCGTCGCGGCTTCCGGCGTTTACCAGCAGGGCGCAGTGCGTGACGTTGCCTTTGATCCGACGGTGAATGCCCCGGATGCCGTTGGGAAGCGTATAGGTAGTAAATTCCATCGTTGTCTTATTCGTTTTTCTCGCGGAGCGCCAGGTAGCGGCCCGTGTAACTCTCCTTGCATCCGGCCAGCCCGTCCGGAGTGCCTTCGAAGACGATGCTGCCGCCCCGGTCGCCCGCTTCGGGGCCGAGATCCACGACCCAGTCGGCGCACTTGATAACGTCCATGTTGTGTTCGACGATCACGATCGTATGACCCCGGGCGATCAGGGCGTTGAAGGCGTCGAGCAGCTTGTTGATGTCGTGGAAATGGAGACCCGTCGTAGGCTCGTCGAAGATGAACATCACGTTGCCTTCGGTGCTCTCCTTCGACAGGAACGAAGCGAGCTTTACGCGCTGGCTCTCGCCGCCCGAGAGCGTCGAGGAGGACTGTCCGAGTCTGATATACCCCAGCCCGACCTCCTGCAGGGGGCGGAGCCGTTCGATGATCCGTTTGCAGGTGGCGTTTTTCTTATCATCGCCGAAGAAGGCGATCGCGTCGTCCACCGTCATCTCCAGTATGTCGTAGATCGATTTCTCGCGGTAGCGGACTTCGAGAATTTCATCCTTGAAGCGCTTGCCGCCGCAGGCTTCGCACACCAGCTCCACGTCGGCCATGAATTGCATGCCGACCTTGATGAATCCCTCGCCCTGACACTCCTCGCAACGGCCGCCGGCGATGTTGAACGAGAAGTGCGAGGGGTTGAATCCCGACCGCTGGGCGTAGGGCTGGTCGGCGTAGAGTTTGCGGATCTCGTCGTAGGCCTTGATGTAGGTCACGGGGTTCGACCGCGAGGATTTGCCGATCGGGTTCTGATCGACCATTTCGACCGAACGAAGCGTCGAAAGGTCGCCTTCGATGGCGTCGAAATCGCCCGGTTTGAGCCCCGTATCGAACAGCAGGCGCCGCAATGCGGGATAGAGGATGCCTTTGGCCAGCGACGATTTGCCGCTGCCGCTCACGCCCGTGATGCAGGTCATCACCCCGAGCGGAATCCGCACGTCGATATTCTTCAGGTTGTTCTGCCGGGCACCTTTCACGGTGATCCACGCTGCCGGGCTTCGCCGCGAGGTGGGCACTGCGATTTTGCGGCGTCCCGTAAGGTAGTCGGCCGTCAGGCTTTTTTCCTCTTTCAATAAGGCTTTCAGCGGTCCGCTGAAGACGACCTCTCCGCCGTTGTAGCCCGCCTCCGGACCGATATCGACGATCCAGTCGGCGGCGCGGATCACCTCCTCTTCGTGCTCGACGACGATCACCGTGTTGCCGATGTCGCGCAATTGTTCGAGCACACCGACCAGACGGTTCGTGTCGCGCGGGTGCAGGCCGATCGACGGCTCGTCGAGAATGTAGAGCGAGCCCACGAGGTTGCTGCCCAGCGAGGTCGAAAGATTGATGCGCTGGCTCTCGCCGCCCGAAAGCGTCGAGGAGAGCCGGTCGAGGGTCAGGTAGCCCAGCCCCACGTCGGCGAGGTATTGCAGGCGGTTGCGTATCTCGGTGAGAATGCGTGCGGCGGTTTTAGTGTCGTGAGCATCCAGTTCGAGCGAGGCGAAGAAATCGGCGAGCGTCTCCACCGGCATCACGACCAGGTCGGCGATGGTTTTGCCGCCGATTCTGACGTAAAGGGCCTCTTTGCGCAGGCGCGAGCCGCCGCAGTCCGGACAGACGGTCTTGCCCGTGTAGCGGGCTTTCATCACCCGGAACTGGATCTTGCGCCGTTCGCTGTCGATGTAGGCGAAGAAATCGTTCAAGCCGTGAAAATACTCGTTGCCGCGCCACAGGAGCCGTTTCTGTTCGGCCGTAAGCTGGTAGAACGGCGTATGGATCGGAAAATCGAACTTGTAGGCATTGGCTACGAGCTGGTCTTTCCACGCCCGCATGGTCTCTCCGCGCCAGCAGGCCACGGCGTCCTCGTAGATGGTTTTGCGTTTGTCGGGGATCACCAGGTCCTCGTCGATGCCGATGATCTTGCCGTAACCTTCGCACGTCGGGCAGGCGCCCAGCGGGTTGTTGAAGCTGAACAGATGTTCGGTCGGAGGCTCGAATTCGATGCCGTCGGCCTCGAAACGGGCCGAGAACTCTTTGACGCCTTCGGGCGTGACGATTCGGCAAACCCCGTTTCCATAGGAGAAAGCACGGGCTACGGAATCCCGCAGGCGGGTCGGCAGGTCGCCGTCCTGCGAAACTTTGGCACGATCGACTACGATCGAGATATCTTCGGCACGGGTGTTTCCGTCCACGCGGGGCAGAAAATCCTCGATCGGCAGAGTCTCTCCCGCCGCATGTACGCGCAGGATGCCTTCGCCCAGCACCAGGGTCAGCTTTTCGATGACGCCCTGCCCTTCGCGCAGTTGCAGCGGCGCTGCGACGGCCACGCGGCTGCCTTCGGGCAGGGAGAGGATATATTGCGCCACGTCGTCCTCGGTGTAGCACTTGACCTCCTGTCCCGATACGGGCGAGAAGGTGTGTCCGATGCGGGCGTAGAGGAGTTTAAGGTAGTCGTACAGTTCGGTCGTGGTGCCGACCGTCGAACGCGGATTGCGGGTATTGACCTTCTGTTCGATGGCGATGGCCGGAGCGATACCCGTAATGACATCCACATCGGGCTTGTTGATCTTGCCCAGGAATTGTCGGGCATAGGCCGAGAGGCTCTCCACGTAGCGGCGCTGCCCTTCGGCGAAGATCGTGTCGAAAGCGAGGGTCGATTTGCCGGAACCCGAAAGTCCCGTAATGACGACCAGTCGGTTGTGCGGAATTTCGACCTCGATGTTTTTGAGGTTGTGCACCCGTGCACCTTTTATATAAATGGACTTTTGTTCTTTTGTCATGTTTTTTTACGTGGATCCGGTCCCTGCGCCGTGCGTGTTCCGGGCCGGACCGATATTATTTCATTTCGAGGGTCACGCCCCCGATCTTTTCCAGTTTGCCGATCATACCTCCTGCGAGACTTTGCCGGATAGCCAGCGTCATTCGGCAGAGGTTGTCGAACTGCTGTGTCAGCACCCGGGGCTGTTCTTCCTTGACCACGCGCATCACGTCGTTCATCGCCAGGTACGAAAACTCCACCTCCACGACGGTATCGACCGTCCGCTCCACGATTTCGGCCGCTCGGATCGCTTCGGCCGCCGACTCCTTGTAGGCACCGATC